>Ga0137404_10000319_pt1 | contig 31467 bp, 27 predicted proteins | sample CZOMad2_1_16fung_FD_108285 | JGI IMG/M metagenome (GOLD analysis project Ga0137404, IMG submission 108285) | Vadose zone soil fungal communities from Angelo Coast Range Reserve, California, USA - CZOMad2_1_16fungal (Illumina Assembly) | ecosystem: Environmental > Terrestrial > Soil > Vadose... | reverse complement strand
ATCGATGCCATCGTCAAGTCGGCGCGCACCGGCAAGATCGGCGACGGCAAGATCTTCGTCACCGGCGTCGAGCACGTGGTGCGCATCCGCACCGGCGAGACCAACGAGGCTGCCGTTTAGCTTTTCAGTAGCACCAGCACCGCGCCGCTGCCACCTTGGGCCGCCGGCGCCTGGCTGAAGGCCAGCACGTCCTGCCGCACCAGCCACTTCCGTAGCAAGCCTTTCAGCACCGGCTCGCGTTGATGCGAGCCGCGGCCTTTGCCGTGGATGATGCGCACGCAGCCCAGCCGCCGCTGCCGGCAGTGGCGCAAAAACTCAGTCACGCCGATGGCCGCCATGTGCCGGTTCATGCCGTGCAGGTCGAGCTCGTCCTCGACCACCCAGTGGCCGCGCCGCAGCTTGCGCAGCACGTCGCGGCCCAGGCCTTCGCCGAGGTAGGCGAGCTCATTGCCGGAATCGATCGCGTCGTCGAGGTTCAGCGGCCCGAGCGACTCCGCGAGCACGGCGCGCTCGTCGCGCAAGCGCTGCTTTGGAAGAGGCGAGATGCGCCGCCGGTGAGGTTCGGCGCGGCGGCGCGGCGCTAGAGGCTTGGCGTCAGCGACGGCACGACGGAACTCATCGTCTTCCTCATTTTCCTTACGAAGCGAGGCCATCGAGGTATTTCTCGGCGTCGAGCGCGGCCATGCAGCCGCTGCCCGCGCTCGTCACCGCCTGGCGGTAGACATGATCCTGCACGTCGCCTGCCGCGAAGACGCCTTTGACGCTGGTTGCCGTCGCCATGCCCTCCGACCCGCCGCGCGTGACGATGTAGCCCTCGCGCATCTCGACCTGGCCGGCGAAGACCTGCGTGTTCGGCGTATGCCCTATCGCCACGAACAGCCCCTTGGCCACGATGTCGCGCTTGCTGTTTCCCTTGAGCTGCTGCACGCGGACGCCGGTGACGCCCGTATTGTCGCCGAGCACCTCGTCGACGACCGCGTCGAGGACGAGGCCGATCTTGCCTTCGGCGACGCGCTTCATCAGCTTGTCCTGCATGATTTTCTCGGCACGGAACTTGTCGCGCCGGTGCACGAGCTGGACATGGCGCGAGATGTTGGCGAGGTAGAGCGCCTCTTCCACCGCGGTGTTGCCGCCGCCGACCACCACCACGTCCTGCCCCTTGTAGAAGAAACCGTCGCAGGTCGCGCAGGCCGAGACGCCGCGCCCCATGAATTTCTGCTCCGAGGGCAGGCCGAGATACTTGGCCGAGGCGCCGGTGGCGATGATCAGGGCGTCGCAGGTGTAGCTCGCCATGTCGCCTTCGAGGAGGAACGGCCGGCGATCGAAGTGCGCCTTGTGGATGTGGTCGCGGACAATCTCCGTATCGAAGCGCCCGGCGTGCTTGCGGAAGCGCTCCATGAGATCGGGACCTTGCACGCCGTCGGCATCGGCCGGCCAGTTGTCGACGTCGGTCGTCGTCATGAGCTGCCCGCCCTGCGCGATGCCGGCGACGAGCACCGGCTTCAGGTTCGCCCGCGCCGCGTACACCGCGGCGGTATAGCCGGCGGGGCCTGAACCGAGAATCAGCAGCCGGGAGTGACGAGCGGGACGCGAAGCCATGGCGGCAAAAATTATAAGGCCGCGATTCTGCTAACATAGATTTGCAAAGGGAAAGGGCGATTTCTCCTATGGCAACGACGGTCTCGACAGCGGTCCTGAAGGCGGTGCCGCTATTCGCGAGTTTTCCCGACGACCAGCTGCGCACGCTGACCACCATGGTCACGCGGCGCAGCGCCGCGCGCTCGACCACCATCATGGCGGGCGGCGACGCGACCGACTCCCTCTACATCGTGCTCTCGGGCCGGCTCAAGGTGATGATGAGCGACTCCGACGGCAAGGAGGTCATTCTTTCGATCCTCGGGCCCGGCGAGTTCTTCGGCGAGATGGGCCTGATCGACGACGAGCCGCGCTCGGCGAGCGTGGTGACGATCGAGCCTTGCGAGCTGCTCGCCATCGCCAAGCGCGACTTCAAGAAGTGCCTCCTCGAGAACAACGAGATGGCGATGGCGGTGATGCGCGGCCTGGTGCGGCGCCTGCGCGAGGCCGATCGCAAGATCGGCAGCCTCGCGCTGCTCGATGTCTACGGCCGCGTCGCCCGCCTGCTCCTCGACATGGCGGAAAACGTCAACGGCGAGAAGGTGGTCACCAAGCGACTGCCGAAGCAGGACATCGCCAAGATGATCGGTGCGTCCCGCGAGATGGTGAGCCGCGTCATGAAAGACCTGCAGACCGGCGGCTATATCGAGATGCGCGGCTTCAACATCGTGCTGCGCGACACCATCATGCTGCCGGAGTAGCCCTGGCCGTAGCAAACAAGAGCGGCCCTGCGCCGCTTCCCGCACGGCTCGCGGGTCTGGTACGCGAAGCGAAGTGGCTTCTTCTCGGTGCGGCGGCGCTCTACCTGCTGCTGCTGTTCATCACCTACAACCGCGGTGACCCGGGCTGGTCGCACACCGGCGGCGACGCTGTCGTGCGCAACGCCGGCGGCGCGCTCGGCGCTTGGTTGGCGGACATCCTGCTCTACCTGTTCGGTCTTTCCGCCTACTGGCTGGTCGCGCTTGGCACGCTGGCAGTGCTATGGGGTTTGCGGCGCTACGACGCGCGCTCGGTCGGCTTTGCGCTCGGCGGCTTCCTGGCGCTCATCCTCTCCAGCGCGTCGCTCGAGGCGCTGCGCTTGCATAGCCTGTCGGTCCAGCTGCCGCTCGCGCCGGGCGGACTGCTCGGCGATGTCATCGGCAACGCACTGGGCATCGCACTCGGCTTTACCGGCGCTACCCTGGCGCTCATCGCTCTGGCTGCCGTGGGCTTCAGCCTGTTCACGGGCCTCTCGTGGCTGAGGATTTCGGAGTTCGTCGGATTCGCGCTCGAGTCCGCGTACACGCTCGCCCGAGGCGCGTGGGAGCGGCGACAGGATCGCCGCCTCGGCGAAATCGCGCGCGAGGAGCGCACGCTCGTCGTCGAGGCCGAGAAGAAGCGCGAGGAAAGCCATCCGCCGCTGCGCATCGAGCCGCCGGCGCCGAAGATCAAGAAGTCCGAGCGCGTGCAGAAGGAAAAGCAGGCCAAGCTCTTCGACGAGCTGCCCGACACGCCGCTGCCGCCGCTCAAGCTGCTCGACGAGGCGCAGGCCGCCGAAGGCGAGCGGGTCAGCGCCGAGACGCTGGAATTCACCTCGCGCCTGATCGAGAAGAAGCTCTCCGACTTCGGCGTCGCCGTGAAGGTGCTCGCCGCTTATCCGGGGCCGGTGATCACGCGCTACGAGGTCGAGCCCGACATCGGCGTGAAGGGCAGCCAGGTCGTGAATCTGGTGAAGGACCTGGCGCGCGCGCTGTCGGTCGTCTCCATCCGCGTGGTGGAGACTATTCCGGGCAAGTCGTGCATGGGGCTCGAGATCCCCAACCCGCACCGCCAGATCGTGCGCCTCTCGGAGATCCTCGGCTCCGAGGCCTACCACGCGCTCAGCTCCCCGCTCGCCATCGCGCTCGGCAAGGACATCGCCGGCAATCCGGTGGTCGCCGACCTGGCAAAGATGCCGCACCTGCTGGTCGCCGGCACCACCGGTTCGGGCAAGTCGGTGGGCTTGAACGCGATGATCCTCGCGCTCCTCTACAAGGCGGAGCCGAAGAGCATTCGCCTGATCATGATCGATCCGAAGATGCTCGAGCTTTCGGTCTACAAGGACATCCCGCACCTGCTCGCGCCGGTCGTCATCGACATGAAGCAGGCGGTGAACGCGCTCACCTGGTGCGTCGCCGAGATGGATCGCCGCTACAAGCTCATGAACTGGATCGGCGCGCGCAACCTCTCGGGCTACAACCATCGCGTCACCGAGCAGGAGTGCGAAGATCCGTTCGCGCTCGACGCCGGGAAAGCAGAGAAGCTCACGCCGATGCCGCAGATCGTGGTGGTGGTCGACGAGCTCGCCGACCTCATGATGGTGGTGGGCAAGAAGGTGGAGGAGCTGATCGCGCGCATTGCCCAAAAGGCGCGCGCCGCGGGCATCCACCTGATCCTCGCCACGCAGCGCCCCTCGGTCGATGTCATCACCGGCCTCATCAAGGCCAACATTCCGACGCGCATCGCGTTCCAGGTTGCGTCGAAGGTCGACTCGCGCACCATCCTCGATCAATCGGGCGCCGAAACACTGCTCGGCGCGGGCGACATGCTCTATCTGCCGGCGGGCAGCGGCCTGCCGCAGCGCGTGCACGGGGCGTTCGTCGCGGATCACGAAGTGCACAAGGTGGTCGAGCACCTGAAATCGCTCGCCAAGCCCGAATACCTGGGCGAAGTCCTCGAGCCGGCAGCGCCGGAAGACGGCGTCGCCGGGCCGGACGGTGCGCCCACCGGCGAGAAGGACCCGCTCTACGATCAGGCGGTGGAGATCGTGCTGCGCACCCGCCGTCCCTCGATCTCGCTCGTCCAGCGGCACCTGCGCATCGGCTACAACCGCGCCGCGCGGCTGATCGAGGACATGGAGCGCGCCGGCATGGTCTCGGCGATGCAGTCCAACGGCAACCGCGAGGTGTTGGTCCCCGCCAAAGCGGAGTAGCTTTGCCCCTATGAAAACTTTCCTGGGCGTGATTGCGCTCTGCATCGCGTTTTGCGCCGACGGCGCGAGCCTCGATCGCTACAAAGCCTTCCTCAACGGCACGCAATCGGCGCGCGCGCAGTTCGAGCAGAAGGTGTACGACCGCAACGGCAAACTGACGCAGGAGACGCGCGGCAACTTCGTGTTCCAGCGTCCCGGCCGCTTTCGCTGGGTTTACGACAAGCCCGCCGACCAGGTGATCGTCGGCGACGGCAGTCGCGTGTGGATTTACGACCGGCAACTGAACCAGGTGACGGTGCGCAAGCTCACCGCTGCGCTCGGCTCGACGCCCGCGGCGCTGCTCGCGGGCGGCAGCGGCATCGAATCTTCCTTCGAGATGAGCGACGCCGGCGAGAAAGACGGCCTCGAGTGGATCGAAGCCAAGCCGCGCGATCGCGAGGCCGGCTTCGAGCGCGTGCGCATGGGCTTCGACAAGGAGAATCTCCGCGCGATGGAGCTGACCGACAATTTCGGCCAGACTACGTTCCTCAGCTTCTCGAAGCTGGTGCGCAACCCGCAGGTCAATCCGAACGAGTTCCGCTTCGATCCTCCGAAAGGCGCCGACGTCTTAGGGGACAAGTAGGGGTGTCCTGAAAAAGATGCACAAACTTGTCGTTCCCGCGAAAGCGGGAACCCATGTCCTGGAAAGACGAGATTGGGCCTCCGCCTTCGCGGGGGCGACTCTCTCAGAGCGTCTGTAATGGCGGCCGACTTATTCGGCAAAGCTGAGCCCGTCGCGCCGCTCGCCGACGCGCTGCGGCCGAAGTCGCTCGACGAAGTCGTCGGCCAGAGCCATCTCATCGGTCCGGGCAAGCCGCTGCGCCTCGCCTTCGAGACGGGCCGCCCGCATTCGATGATCCTGTGGGGGCCGCCGGGCTCGGGCAAGACCACCATCGCGCGCCTGATGGCGAAGGCCTTCAACGCCGAGTTCGTCGCGCTCTCCGCCGTCTTCTCCGGCGTGAAGGACATCCGCGAGGCCGTGGCCGCGGCGCAGGCACGCCTCGAGCAGTTCGGCCGGCGCACCATCCTCTTCGTCGACGAGGTGCACCGCTTCAACAAGGCCCAGCAGGACGCCTTCCTGCCTTTCGTCGAGCAGGGCCTCATCACCTTCGTCGGCGCGACCACCGAGAACCCGTCGTTCGAAGTGAACAGCGCGCTTCTTTCGCGCGCCACGGTGTACGTGCTCGAGCCGCTGAGCGGCGCGGATCTCGCCACGCTTCTTTCCCGATCCGGAATCAAAATCGAAGAAGACGCCAGGGCGCGGCTCATCGGCTTTGCCGACGGCGATGCGCGGCGCTTGCTCAATGCGGCAGAGATCCTCAAGAACACCGGCCACCAGCCGATCGACGGCGCGTTCGTCGAGCAGACGCTCGCCAGGAACCTGCGGCGCTTCGACAAGGGCGGCGAGCAGTTCTACGACCAGATCTCGGCGCTGCACAAGGCGGTGCGCGGCTCCAATGCGGATGCGTCGCTCTACTGGATGGTCCGCATGCTCGACGGCGGCGCCGATCCGCGCTATGTCGGGCGGCGCGTGGTGCGCATGGCGATCGAGGACGTCGGGCTCGCCGATCCACAGGGGCTGCGCATCGCGCTCGATGCCTGCGAGACCTACGAGCGCCTGGGCAGTCCCGAAGGCGAGCTGGCGCTCGCCGAGGCGGTGCTCTACCTCGCGCTCGCCCCCAAATCGAACGCGGTATACGAAGCCTATAATGCGGCGCGCGATTTCGTCACCCGGGACGGCACCCGCCCCGTGCCGCTGCACATCAGGAACGCTCCGACGAAGCTCATGAAGCAGCTTGGCTACGGCAAGGACTATCGCTACGCGCACGAGGAACAGGGCGCCTACGCGGCGGGCGAGAATTACTTCCCCGAAGGCATGCCCGCGGTCGAGTGGTACAAGCCCACCGATCGCGGCCGTGAGGCGAGGCTGCGCGAGCGCATCGCCGAGCTGCGTCGCCTCGACGCCGAGGCCGGCAAGAACGAATGATCGACATCCAGCTTCTGCGCAAAGACCCCGCCGAGGTGGCGCGCCGGCTCGCCGGGCGCGGCGCCGGCGCCTTCGACGCCGGGCAATTCCAGCAATTCGAGACCGTGCGCAAGAACCTGCAGACGGCGGTCGAGCAGGCACAGGCCTCGCGCAACCGCATCGCCAAGGACATCGGCCAGGCGAAGGCCAAGGGGCACGACGTGACCGATCTGCTCGTGCAGGGCGAGAAGCTCAAGTCGCTGCTGGAGGAGTCGGAGCAGCAACTCGCCAAGCTGCAGAGCGGCTTCCAGGATTTTCTCGGGCGGATTCCGAACATCCCGCACGAGTCGGTGCCCCTCGGCGAGAGCGCCGAGCAGAACCGCGAGGCGCGGCGCTGGGGCGAGCCGAGGAAATTCGATTTCGCGGTGCAGGACCACGTCGACATCGGCGAAGCGCTCGGCGGACTCGACTTCGCCACCGCCGCCAAGATCGCCGGCAGCCGCTTCTACGTCATGCGCGGCTCGGTCGCGCGCCTGCATCGCGCCATCGGCCAGTTCATGCTCGACACCCACACGCGCGAACATGGCTACACCGAGACCTACGCGCCCTACATGGTGAGCGCGGCGTGCGCCGACGGCGTCTCGAGTTTCGCCAAGTTCAAGGACGACCTCTTCAAGCTCGAAGGGCGTGATCTTTATCTGATTCCGACCTCGGAATACCCGGTGACGAACTACGTGCGCGAGGAGATCATTCCCCTCGAGCGGTTGCCGATGAAATACGCCTGCCACTCGCCCTGCTTCCGCTCGGAGGCGGGCTCGGCCGGCAAGGACACGCGCGGCATGATCCGCGTGCACCAGTTCGACAAGGTCGAGATGGTGCAGATCGTGCATCCGGAGCAGTCCTACGCCGCGCACGAGGAGCTCACCTCGCACGCTGAGACGATCCTCAAGAAGCTGGAACTGCCGTATCGCGTGATGCTGCTTTCCAGCGGCGACATGGGCTTCGCCGCCGCGAAGACCTACGACCTGGAAGTGTGGCTGCCCGGGCAGAACGCCTATCGCGAGATCTCCTCGTGCTCGAACTACGAGGCGTTCCAGGCGCGGCGCATGCAAGCGCGCTTTCGCAACGAAAAGGGCAAGCCCGAGCATGTCCATACGCTGAACGGCTCAGGCCTCGCCATCGGCCGCACGCTCGTCGCCATTCTCGAGAACTATCAGCAGCGCGACGGGTCAGTCGTCATCCCGGCCGCGCTACGCAGCTACATGGGCGGCGAGGAGCGCATTAGCAAGTAAAATTCGCTTTCGTTTCGACCGCGGAGAGATGGCAGAGTGGTCGAATGCGGCAGACTCGAAATCTGTTGTACCCATCGGGTACCGGGGGTTCGAATCCCTCTCTCTCCGCCACATTTCAGTTACTTACGGCTACATCACTTCTCGTCACTGCATCATCGTTGTGACGAATTTGTGCCGTGAGACTTAGCCGCGCTGCATGTGCCTTCAAGCGCTCGGGGGCGAGATGCGCAGGGCGATTAACCATCTCTAGCGTCTCCCAGCCTCCAAGCTCGCCGATCGCCCTTCGCGCCTTCGCCTGGTCCGCATGCACCAGCGCTACGCCGCGCTTCAGATCAACCGGCGACCACTCCAAGCCATACACGTTTGCCTGACGCAGCCCTGTTGCTAAAGCGAACCTGGCCATCGCCGCAAGCCATTCGGGGAGGTGCGTAAGCAGCGTTTCCGCTTCTTCTCGCGTAATCCACCGAATGCGCAGCTTCGGTTCCGGTACATCTTCAGCTTCGGCGCGCGGTCCAGCCATTCCCACACGCCAGCGGCCTTGATTAGGATCGCCCTAAGGCAAGCGATGTACCGGTTCCGCGTTGCTGCCGCGCTGTTGGACTTCTTCCTTCTCCAACAGGTCCGCCACGCCGTTCCGCGTAATCGCGTCCAGCGGCTGCCCCGCGAAATGCTCAGTCCAGAATGCGACCTGCCTTTCGTATTCCTTGAGGCTCGTCTTGCCTTCCGCTTCCTCCGAGATTCCGTAGCGGACTGCGACCTTGGTAACTGCTTCCGCCCAGACTTCCTCATAGAGCTTGGCGTGCTCATAGCGCAGCGTGACGTGAGGCATCCTCTTCTCCTTTGGGGAACGGGGTCAGCTACTTGCCTAATTTGTTAGGCGTTACGGCGCTTATTGCCTACCCTTCTAGGCTTCATTCTATTGTTAGTGTTGACTTACTCATGATTATTAGCCTAATATATTAGGCACTAAATTACTTAATGCCTAAAATTATGAGCATCATTAAAAATCTTCCAAACGTGGCTACAGAGCGCGTCAAGGAGCTTGGCTACCGGATACGGCAGGCCAGGACTCGCCGTCGGATGTCGATCGCGGAAGTCGCTGCGAAGGCCGGCATCAACCGCAACACGCTCAATGCCCTAGAGCTCGGCAGGCCCGGCATCGGCCTGGGCGCTTATGTCACCGTACTGTGGGCGCTCGGCCTCGACAAGACACTCGACGCAGTCGCTCATCCCGACGTCGACCTGCACGGCAAAACGCTGGAAGCCGCGCGCCGGCCGGCGCGCGTGCGCAAGTCGCAGAAGTCGAAGGACGAATATGACTTCTGAACGCCAGGCCTATATCTACGTCCAGCTCTCCGGCACGCTGGATACGGTGCCGGCAGCGCTGCTCAAGGTCGAAAAACTGCGCGATGGAACATACGTCGGCCGCTTCCGGTACGGCGATCGGTACTTGGAGCGCAAAGATGCGATCGCGTTCGATCCCTTCAAGCTCCCGCTTGGGAGCACTGTCCAGGAGCTCACCAAGCTCAAGGGAATTCCCGGCGCTGTGCGCGACGCCAGTCCCGACGCATGGGGCCGGCGCGTAATCGAGCACAAGCTCCAGCGCAGCCCGGGCGATCTGGAGGAGATCGACTACCTCTTGAACGGGCCTCAGGACGGCGCGGGCTATCTCAGCTTTGGCCTGAAGCTCGAGCCGCCTGCGGCGAGACGCCGCTACAACCGTACGCATCAGCTCGCGGACTTGGTCGCTGCCGCGGAGGCGATCGAAGAAGGAAAGCGTGTGCCCGAGCAGATCCTGGAGCAGCTCGAGCCCGGCACATCGATGGGCGGGGCGCGACCCAAGGCCACCATCGAGGACGGCAATCGCCTGTGGATCGGAAAGTTCCCGGAAAAAGCCGACCGCTGCAATCTGCAGCGGATCGAATACGCAACCATCGAGCTAGCGCGCCGCTGCGGCATCACAGCATGCAATGCGCGGCTTGAGCCCATCGCTGGACGCGACGTACTCATGGTGGAGCGCTTCGACCGCGAACACACCGAGGGCGGCTATCTGCGCTTCGGGCTCGTCAGCGGGCTCACCTTACTCGACTGTGACGAGAACTATCTCGACCGGGAACGCTGGTCTTATCCCTTGCTTGCCGATGAGCTTCGCCGCTGGTCGGAGAAGCCCGACGAGGATCGACTCGAGCTATTCCGCCGCATCGTCTTCAATGCCGCTGTCACGAACAACGACGACCATCCCCGGAACCACGCGGTGCGCCGCACGGCGCGCGGTTGGCGCCTGACGCCGGCCTACGACCTCGTGCCTGTGCCGTTAGTCAGCCTAGAGCGTCGCGACCTGGCAATGACAATCGGCACCTACGGCCGGACGGCGAGCATCTACAACCTGCTCTCACAATGCGACCGATTCGGGCTGACCACTGAGGCCGCTCGAAAGGAAATCGAGAAGATCGTCGCGACTCTCCGGACCTGGCGGGAAAATTTTCGCGCCTCCGGCGTATCCGCGAAGGACATTGAGTACATAGCGGCCGCGTTCCTACCCGAATGCTTTTTCTTCAAGCAGCAGCCGGAAGGCTAGCTCAGAGATTTCGGTCAACAGTGCTGTGACGAATTTGTGCCGTAACTTGGATTTTTTGGGCCTTGGTGCAATTTGATGGCAAGCGCCGCGAGCTTGATAACATTAGCTTTTAACGTTTGGAGAGTTCGGGCAGCCCCCGCCTAGAACGACTCGAAATCTGTTGTACCCATCGGGTACCGGGGTTCGAATCCCTCTCTCTCCGCCACCCAGTCTCGAGCGAACCGGCTCGTTCTCCGATCCACGGAGAACGAGCCGAGTTCTCAAAGAGTTAGCACCGAAAAATCGGCTGCGGACTGGTAGACCTCGTCTGTTTATCGGAGTCTTGCGCGGAATTCGCCGGAAATTCTCCAAGGCGATAAATACCGGTCCCATTTGGGCATCTTGATCAACCCAGGTGCGCGCAAGTAAACGTGAGGCATACAGCCTGGGACGCTACATACGAGGGTTGATTCCAGACCCTAACCTCGGCGGATTCTAAGCAGTCCAACAACGTCCTCTCAACGCGACGGCCGCTCACAGGTGGGCGTAGGACTGTGGCGACGTATCGAGCTGGCGTCATCGGTTGCAACGTGGACCGACCACTGGCGTGGGCTTAATGCAAAAAAACCCGACGATCTGATCTTCGGTGAACCGCTTCTCCGTTACAAGGTGAGCTCTACTAACCTTAAATTGGCACTACCATCGGGGCAGGTCAAACCATGAAGAAACTTGAGGAGCTTCTATCTACGTCCCCGTTAGTTAGTAGATTTTCAAAAAAAATTGGTAAGCAACGCCAAGGGTCCGATATTGGACGTCGCCTGCGGATCCGGGAGACACGCCTTTCTTCTGGCTGCTTTCGGAGCCCGGGTGATCGGAGTCGACAGGGATCTCACGTCTTTTCGGCAATTGAAAAAACGGCTCGCCGAGACAGCTGCTTTTAAACGCGCCGTAGCCAGCTATAAAGTAGACCTAGACATTGATCCGTGGAGATTCGGAGACCTGCATTACCTCGGCGACGCACCTGCCGGCATCTGAGATTTCGCCGCCGGCTCGTAAACAAATCGCCAGTCACCGCCGGCGCCTTTCTGGCCGATCTCGTTGATTGTCGATGCTGTCGATGCTGTCGATGCGCTACGGATTCCGGCAATCCCGCCGCCCGCACCCTGGATCGGAATCCAATCTGCCTGCCCGGTAAGGGGATCCGTGTAGATGCGGCGCAGGTAGCGCTGTATGGAAATGTAACGCCGGTCTTCCAGGAGATCCTCGAGCGTATGGGGGTACTGCTTTATTGCGCCCGGAGAACGCTCGTAGTAGACGCCGATCGCTTGTCTAAACTGATTCCCGACCCAAATGAGCTCTGCCTCCTTTTCTCGTTGACGTGTCGTCGACCAAATCTCTGCGGTCGCCGCTGCGGCGATGCCAACAGCCGTTACCGCGACTAGAGCGAGTAGATAAGTAAAGCCACCTTGTCGACTACCAGGATGCATAGGGGGTGCCGCCGAGCGAGACCGTAGTAGCACCGCTTTTGATGTCGTAGACGGCACCAAGGCGAGGATCACCGGGCGCAACAACGATCCAAGTACTTGCACTCTGCGTAATAGGGTCTGGCGGGACTCCTCGGATGTATTTCTTGTTGGCTAAGTCGTCCAAGCTCGCGGGATATCGGCCGGTATCCGCGTAGTGCTTGTCGATGGCATCGCGCAGCAGATAGAGGTTCTCCTTGAGCACAGCCTCATCGGCCCGGCTGATGCCGCCGAAATAGTTGGGTACGACGAGCGAGAGAAGTAGCGAAATGATCGCTAGTGCGACCAGCAGCTCGATAAGGGTGAAACCACGCTTTACCATTGCCGATAGGGCACGCCGTTCAGCCCTTTTTGATCGCTCAGAGAATAGACGTCGAAAACATCCCTGCCTGGCTTGGGCGCGTCCGCCGGACTGTCGTAGCTCCGTGATCCCCAAGTTTGTGCCGCAGGGACGCCGGTGTCGGAGTAGAACGGATCGCGGGGAATGCGGCGCAGGAAGTAGATTTTCGCCCCCGACGGACTCTTGGCGTCCGTAACTCCGTCGACGAGTGCGGCGAGACTTTGTGGAAAGCCGGACTGGTCCGGTGAACGCTGAATACGGCCTTCATCAGAGGCGCGTTTATACGCGTCCAGCGCGTCCCGGATGTCCCGCACAGCGCGGCGCAATTCCGTTTCGTGCGTGCGACGGACCGTGATCTCAGCCATCGGAAGAGCAATCGTGGCCAGCGTCCCGACGATGGCCGCGGTTATTAGGACCTCGATAAGGGTGAAGCCACACAGGCGCCGCATGATCGTTAGCGGCTAGGCAGCGCCACAGGCGGTGGCAGCGAGGCGGAGACGACCTGTCCCCCCGCATTAGTAAATGACGCCGCCTCCACTCGTATGGTGGATGGCATAGCACCCGTGCCAATCGACTTGAACGTGACCATGAAAAGCGCACCCTGACCCTTCACGTCGTTCTTGCTACCGAAGCTTATGTTTAGCCGCCCGATGCCTTGAGGAGCACTTGCGCGCAAGGCCGCGTTCTTATCGACGATCGAGAGCATCGTAGCGGCTGCGACCTTCACAAACGCAAGCCGCGAAGCATCGAACGCAAAGTCGATGAGACCGCTACGCACGGCATCAGGACTATCCAGCGAGATTGCGACCTGGAATTCTTCACCAGCGCCGATGGTCGACGGCGCTTCCAGCGTGAGCTTCGTCAGTGGAGGAGCCGGTTTCCGGCTAGTGCTTGCAGCGGGAGCGGCGGTCGCGCTCTGCAGCCGTAGAGGTGCGGATCCCACCGCTGCATCCGTCCCGCTCGCGAACTCCTCGAGACCTGCTTCGGGGCGCGCAAGATTCCGCACAACGCGCGGCGTGATTAAAAGCACGATCTCCGTCTTATTGTGCGTGTCCTGGTGTGCACCAAAGAGGCGGCCTAGCAACGGCAGATCACCGAGGCCTGGCACTTGGTTCACGCTCTTGCGGTCTTCGTTGCTGATCAGGCCAGCGAGGATCTGCGTCTCGCCGTCCTTGAGGCGGAGGCTCGTTGTCGCATTCCTCGTACCTACCTGATATGTAAGCGTGCTCGTAGTCGAACTGCGAATCTCGCGCGCGATGTTGGAGACCTCCAGAGCGATCCGAATTGCGACTTCATCGTCGAGGGAGACGGTAGGTTCCACCTCGAGCTTGAGACCAACGTCGAGATATGTGACGGACTCCGAGGCGAACCCTGTCGCCGTCGTCGTGGTTGTAATGACCGGAACTTTGTCGCCGATGTGCACCTTTGCCTTGTCCTTGTTCTTCACGCGAATACGTGGATTGGCGAGTAGGTTCGTGCTGTCCAGGCTGTTGCGGAAGTTAAGAGCCACCAAGGGATCGGTGAAGGTCAGGTGCACGAGGTCTGAACTACGATTACGCCACTCGGTGAGCGTGATGCTGCCTGGCGTGCCGCCCGCCCCGACTAGGCCAACGCTCAGCGAGTTGGGCCAGCCGACGCCCAGCGCGAGGAGCTTGTTCAGTCCCACCTCGAGAACCTCGACCTCAAGCATTACCTCCGGCTCGGCGAGATCGAGATTGGTGACCAGGCGTTCCGCCATTCGCACCGCGTCTGGCGTGTCGCGAATAACGAGCACGTTCAGTTTCTCGTCGACAAACAGGTCTTTCGTCTTCACGAGCGCGCGAATGAGGTTGGCGGTTGTTTTTGCGTCCGCATTGGAGAGATAGAAGGTCCTCACGACGAGATCCTGATAATCGCGGATCTTCGCCGCAGTATTGGGATAGATGAGGACCGTGTTTTCGGACAGCACTTTGCGTTCTAGTTGGTTGGTCACCAGGACGAAGCGGAGCACATCTTCGATGCTCGAATTGCGCACGAAGATCGTCACCCGACTGTCCTGCTTCACGTCGCGATCGAAGACGAAATTGAGACTGGCGCCCCGGGAGAGCGCCTCGAAAACTTGCCTAAGAGTGGCGTCGCGAAAATCGAGCGTTATAGCCTCCCTTAGCGACGCGCCGAGTTGCGGCATTGCGGAGGCGGTTCTGAGCGAGCTTTCCTCGACCTTTCGAAGGAGTGCTTGAGCTTGGCGGTTTGCTGGTGTCTCAGCGAGGACGGAGCGCGCTCTTGCTTCCGCGCCTGCTTGGTCCCCTTTTTTGAGCAACGCGTCCGCTTCATCGAGCCGTGCACGCTGACGCCGATCGATACGCGTTGCTTCCAGGCTAGTCACGGCTTGCGGGTTTGCAGGATCGAGCGCTAGGACGCGCAGATAGGCCTTCTCGGCTGCGTCCCATTGGCGCTGTTGGCGCAACACTTCGGCCTGGGCGAATAGCCGCTGCAACGCGACCTCGCGTTGGCGGAAGTAGGCTTGGCGGTACTCAAAGTTTCGAGGATTACGTCGGGCGGCTTCGTCGAGCTTGGCGAGCCCCGCCTCGAAGTTGCCCGATTCCATGAAGCCCAGGCCTTCGTCGTAAGCGAGGTTCTGCGCGCAGCCAGCGACGCAAAGAAGCAATGCACAAGCAGATCGGCGCAAACTATGTCTCATCATGGTTCAGCGGGCAGACTCAACGTTTGCTCAATGCCGAGCGGCAGGTAAACCAGCCGCAGTGTCGTGTCGGTGACGCTGCGTACCTCGTAAAGACCTTCTAACGTGTCGCCCGGCCGCGCGATCAACATCTCCTGGTTCCTTAGCAGATACACGATGGTGGAATCGGCCTTCTTCATGCGCCCGAGATAGGCGTACGGCAGGGGAGGCGCGCTGGGCGGTGGAGGTGGTGAAGTGACTTGTGGCGTGGCGGGTAGCGCCGGCGGTGTGGGCGGAGCAAAGAGATCAAGGGCGAGCCCATCGGCCTTCGGGCGCGCGAGCACAAGCAGGGGGCCGGAGTCAGAAACCTCCCCTGGAGCGGGGCTCTCTTGCCCGGTGACCATGCTCGCCAGAAGCGCGAGCGAAAGCAGTAGTGCTCGTTTCATCTGCGGATTAGATGCAGGGTGAGCAGAAGGTCCGCTTCGACGCGGGTATCGCTCAGGTTCTTGCGCCTGAAGCTCGCATTGTCGAGAGAAACGATCGGCAACTCGTCCAGTGCTTTGTCGAGGAATTGCCGGATCTGGGTATAGGTCCCCGTGACCGGCAAGCCAATCCGGTAACGCGCGAGCCGATAGTTAGACTCGACAAGTTGGTAGTCTCCGGTGCGCAGCTCGAGGCCTGACGCGGTCGCGATGCCATGAAGGCGAGCGAGCCACTCCTCCGACGTCTCGGCCCGATTGAAGAACTCGTAAAACTCTTCCAGGCGAGCTGCGCGACCAGCCGCCACCAACTTCAGCCCCGTGGCATTGCGCAACGGTTGATTTTCCACGCGGGCCTTTAGCAACTTTGCGCGCTCCTCGAGTGGCTTGATCACCGAAACGTAATAGCCAGTGGCGAGCAAGAGTACGAGGACGGAGATGACGCCAACGCTCCCTAGATCGTTGCGCAGCTCGAGCAGTCGAGCTCTCATTCTTCATCCTTCCATGCTGCGGAGACTGTGAATGCAACCGACTTAGCCGACCCGGGTCGGATTTCGTGGCGTGAAAGACGCACCGAACGAAGCGATTTCTGCTCTCCAAGATTGGCCACATAGCTAAGTGCTGCTAGGTAATCGCGTGCCTCGCCTAAAATACTCACTGTTCGCCGCTCGGCGTCAGGAGTGACGCTGAGTAAGGCGACGCGGTCAGTCTGCGCAGCTTCTAGAGCGCCGAAGAGTCTTACCCACGGTGTGGTAAGGCGCTTGGCCGTATCACGGGCGGATTCGTATTCCTCGGCGGAAACGGGCTGCGGCGTTCCTATTCCCCTGCGTTCGCCGGAAACTGCCGTTCGCGCAGCAACCTGAGTTTCCAGTTCCTTGAGCTCTGTTTTCAGCCGTACGTGTCGCAAGCCGACGTCGAGCGCGTAACCCAAAGCAACCGCAGCAAGCACATAGGCGGCGAAGTGCCGGCGCGGATTTGCGTTGAGATAGTCGAGCGCGAGCGGTTTCATATCAATGCAGCGTCATTACGCGCTGCCGCAAGGCCGGGTCGATGCCCCGGGGTAGCGTGACGTCCTCAAGGAGGTACCGGCCGGCCGCCCGTGGCGGTTCGTCTTCGCAGCATAGGAATACGCGCTCCGCGCCGCGGTCGGCGCCGGCGAGAGTCTCCCTCTGGAGAAGGTCGGCGAGCGTCGGCTGCCATTCACTCTCAGCGCGCCGCAGGCGAATCGCGCGCCATGCGCCCTTGGCAATCAGGCACACTGTCAACCGACCCGCTTCCTGAATCACGAACCATGCGCTTGCGTTCTTAAGCGCATGACGGCGGGCATTGAAGGCCGCCATGAGGTAAGGCCGCACTGAAACGACATTCGGAATCGCCCGGATACACTGCACCAGCTCTTCATCGACAGCGGTTGCGACCCGAGCGGCCCCAGTTCTATTCGGGCTCACCATGACGCGCCAGCGCGTCGCGACACTTCCATACGTGGAGCTAAATGAATGCTTGGCGAGCGCAAGCCATTCGTGCGCAGATTTGAGGGCAGGCGACCACGGAAGGACTGTGTAACGGACGAAGTGGTTTGAGAGAATGAGGGTGACACGAGTGCTCTTGGCTAACGCGCGCAGATCGACTAGGGGATCCCGGCTCGCGTCTACGGAGTCCGCTGTCACCAGACGGTCGGGGCATAGGCCTACGCGTAGGTCAGCGCGCTGCGGGAACCACACGGTCAATCTCCTCTTGCGTCGTTTCTCCGCGCTGCACGAGCTCCATTGCTGCTTCGCGCAGGCTGCCGGTCCCCGCTGCGCGCGCGGCCTCCCGTAGCCGACGGGCTGGTGCACGGGCGGCGATCAGCTCCTTCAAGTCATCATTCAGGATCATTAGCTCGGCGATCGCTTTGCGACCCCGATATCCGGCGCCTGCGCAGCGGGCGCATCCCGTGCCCCGGCAGGTGCAGACCAATCGGATCAGGCGTTGAGCTACGACGGCATTGAGTGCTGAGGCCAGATTGAAGCTATCGGCGCCCATATGCGCGAAGCGCCCGATGACATCGAACACGTTGTTGGCGTGAACGGTGGTATAGACAAGATGTCCCGTAAGCGCCGACTGAACCGCAATTTCCGCCGTCTCGGGATCGCGGATTTCGCCGACCATGATGCGATCCGGATCGTGGCGTAGGATCGAACGCAGCCCGCGTGCGAACGTCAGGCCCTTCTTCTCGTTGACGGGGATCTGCAGCACACCGGGGAGCCGGTATTCGACCGGGTCTTCGATCGTGATGATCTTGTCGAAGCCCGTATTCACCTCCGAGAGCGCTGCGTATAGCGTCGTCGTTTTCCCGCTCCCCGTTGGGCCTGTCACAAGGAGCATGCCGTGCGGTTCGGATGAGAGGCTCCGCAGGCTCGCGATCGTTCTCGCATCGAAGCCCAGTTGTTCGAGCGTCAGCCCTTTCAGCTCGTCCGAGAGCGATCGCTTGTCCAGGATTCGGAGCACCGCATCCTCGCCGAACACGCTCGGCATGATCGAGACCCTGAAGTCGATCTCCCGCCCTTTATGGGCAGCACGAAACCTTCCATCTTGAGGAATGCGGCGCTCCGCGATATCCAGCTCGGAAAGCACCTTGAGCCGCGAAATGATCTGGTCTGCGAAATCGATACCGTCGACCGTCTTCATGGTGGCCAGCACGCCATCCATGCGGTACTTGATTGCTAGTCCGGCGGCACTAGTCTCGAGGTGTATGTCACTTGCGCGCATCTTGAGTGCGTCCCACAGCGTGGAAGCTAAGAGCTTCACTACCGGGCTATCCGCGTCGCTGATCGCTTCGATCGAAATCTCCTGAGCCTCTTCGCGTGGGCTGCGGTTGCCGGAGGCCTCGATCCCAACTCCGTCCATCGTCCGCAGGCGCTCCTCCTGCTGGGTGAGGTACACCTTGAGTTCCCCGTGGTGGGCGACACGGTAGGAGCACTGCACGCGCACTATCTCCTCAAGCCAGTCGACCGTTTCACTGTCTTGCGGATTCGCAAGTACGAGCCACAGTTCGTCATGCGCGGACCGAAGGGCAGCGCAATTGCGCCGAACGGCGTCGGTATAGGGCACGAGATCGAACGCGGGGGCGCAATCGCGCATCTCATCGAGGCGGATAGCTGGTAATCGATAACTGGCGCTCAAATGATTCAGAAGAGCCTCCTCGGTATCGAGGCTCATCTGATGCTCCCTGCGAGCTCAAAGATTGGCATGTACATGAACACGACGACGAGTCCGACGGCGACTCCAAGGACCGCCATCAGGACTGGCTCGAAAACGCGCGTGAACGCGTCGACGAAGCGTGCGGTCTCCTCATCGAGGAAGCGCGCGATCCGCTCCATCATTTCGCCCATGTTGCCCCCCCGCTCGCCGACCGAGAGCATTCGGGCGGCTACCGGAGTCGTAAGGCCGGTCGTCCCCAGCGCCACCGACATGGCGCGGCCCTCGCTGAGGAGTGCCACGGTCCGCTCGAGCTGCGGCCGCAGATTAGGCGCAAGGAGTCCCGACACCATTCGCAGCGAGCTCGAAGCTGGAATGCCAGCTCTCAGCAGCATCCCCACCGTGCGATAAAGGCGGGAGAGTTGGTAGACGCGCATACGCTCGCCGATCGCGGGTACCTTGCAGATGCTAGCGAGGAGGTTTGCGCGGACCGACTCTCTCGACAACGCGTAGATCAAGCCGGCCACGGATGTGAGGGTTGCGCTTATCGTTAGCGCGGAATTGCGTCCGATCCAGCCACCAACCGCGAAAAGTACGCTCGAAAAGAACGGAAGACTCGTCGAAATGTCGTCGTAGACGCGCGCAAAGCGCGGCACGACGTAGAACATAAGAAACGCCATCACGAGCGTCCCTACGCCAACCAGAATCGCAGGGTAGAGGAGGGTGGCAGCGACTCGCTTTCGCACCTTGTCGACCTCTTCCGCGTACGCGATGTGCCGCGAGAGCGCCAGCTTGAGATCTCCGGTGCGTTCGCTGGCTTGGATAGTGGCGATGAAGAGCGGTGAGAATGCCTCCGGAAATCGAGACACCGCTCCGGAAAGCGGTTCGCCTCGGCGAAGGGCTGCAAGTAGTTCGGCAGGAATCCGCCGCGCCTCGCCCGTCCGCGCTTTCTCCTCGAGTGCTTGCAGCGCCTCTACGACGTTCAGGCCGGCGTCCAGGAGTGCAAGCAGCTCGATTGAAAAAAGCGTGCTTTGGAAGCGTCTCGGCTTGCGGCGGCCAAGCTGGAAAGCCGAGCGGGCGATTGACAGGACGGTATAGCCGCGTTGGCGAGCAACCTCGCGCGCGCCGACTTCGTCATCGGCGTCAACTTCGACGGAGACAACGTGCCTTTGCAAATCGACGGCAGTGACTGCGAAGCGCATCTCGTCTCAATAGTTAGTGAGGTCGCTGTTTTCACCGCTGCCGCCCGGTTGCCCGTCCTTGCCGTAGGACACCAGGTCGAACTCCCTCTTCGTGCCGGGGAAGCGATAGATGTAAGGTCGGCCCCAAGGATCCAGAGGAACGGCTTTCCTGAGGTACGGGCCGTTCCACTGCGGTTCGTTCGATGGTCTTTCGGTGAGAACGCTCAGTCCCTGCGCGGTGCTCGGGTACCGGCGCACGTCCAGCCGGTACTGATCGAGTGCTTTCTCGAGCGCATCGATCTGCGCCCGAGCTACCTGCACCTCGGACTTGCCGACTTGGGAGAAATATTGAGGTGCGACATAGCCGGCAAGAATACCGATGATGATCACAACCACGAGAAGTTCGAGAAGCGTGAATCCCCGCCCCGGCGAGCGCCTCACGTGAGGCGCTCCGCTCTGATCAAGCGTTCAGTAAGGTCGAGCGACGCAAGAAGCTGCTTTGCGTAGGGGTAGAGGCGATCACCGCTCGGCGTGGGAACGATCTTCCGATACCGTCGCACGAAGAGCAGGACGCCTAGATATTCCTCCAAGCTTCCAATGCGGGTGGACACGTTCGATTGAACAGTGTCCAGCATCTGCGATGCGCTCGAAAACCCTTTTGCTTCGTATACCGCGACGAAATAGCGGAGATCTTTAACGTCCAATCGCTCACTCCCCATTAGGGCTGCGGACTACTTCCTCCGGCTGCGATCTTCTTTTATGTCATCGCTTTTTGTGGCTTCAATAAACAAGATACGCAGTCGTACGGGGAATCTCTAGTGGATAACGGGCGCTGATCTATTTGTCCGACTACGGTCCGCATCCGGAGTACACGCGGGGAGTTACGAGCCAAACCTGCTGCATCGGTTTCTATCTAAATACGAGATAGCGGGGTTGCCCTTAGTGAGCTAACGCACCGCTTTTAGCTTTCCTTTCCTTGCCCCGGGGTTCTGTACTGTGCGTTCGAGAAGCCGAAGAGCCGTGAACACACGCTGGGAAGCGCGGTAGAGCTTTTCGCCGTCCCGCGTTGGGGCAAGGTTGCGATACCGCCGTTCAAATAGCTGCACGCCGAGTCGCCGCTCTAGGCGCGCGACGCGAGTCGAAACATTAGATTGCACCGTATCAAGCACCCTCGCCGCGGTCGAGAAGGCTCTGTCTTCATATACGGCGCGGAAAAATTCCAGATCGCGCACATCGATGAGCCGCTTCGGCATACGAGTAAGTTTCTTGCGATCACGATTTCTTGCAAGCGCTATCGCGTCTCGTGATATCTCTTTTTTTCGTTGGACAAACCGGGTTGCGAACAAATATCGTCGCCAGCAAATTTCGGGGAGACGGCGATGCTGCGCAGGCTGCTTACGATTCTTCCGCTTGGCTGGTTCGGAATCCGGATGCCGCTCGTCGTTCTGGCACTAGCGTGCGCCATGTCGCTTGCATCCTCGCCAACCCTGGCGGACGGGGGCTGGCTCGCAGGGCCGGGCGACCAGACCACTCAAGCCGAGGACCACTACAAATTCCTTGACGCCAACACGGCCTGCCAACAGACGGTGCCGTTGCCGGGTCAATTCGACTTCCCTTTCCCTTACTGCCGGACGGACATCCGCAATATGCGGAACAACAACGGCTCGCAGCACGTCGGTGTGTGCGTCTACGATTGGACGTGCAACTGCACCGATGCTCAAGGCGCTTGCGGCGCTGGCGCCGGATCGTTCGGCAAGACGTTCTTTGACGGCACCGGGTACGGCACGGCGGTTCTCCTTCTCAGCGAGCAATGCAGCGGCACGTTTTTCCTGGGGAAGTGCTACCCAGACACCAGCCCTCCCCCCAAAGCAAACGGCGAACCGTGCCCCGACTGCCCCAGACCGTGCCTCACGTGCGGCAATCCGGTCAACATTGGCAGCGGCAACAAGTTTCAGCAAGAGCCCATTTATCGGACGGCCACAGGGTCGCTGCAACTCAAGCTATCGTTCAACAATCAGCCGGGTTCGAATTACTTGAGCAGTGGGCCGTTCGGCACGGGATGGACGTCGCGGTATTCCACGCGGGTGGTGGACTCTGGCCAGGGCTTGGTCGCGGTGAATCTTCCGGACGGCCGCCAACTCGAGTTCAACAACATCGTTGTCACGTTCAACGGACCCCCACACGTCGGCATCCACAACTTTGTTACGGGACCCGAAGGCGACGTCTTCAAGTCCGACGCCGACGTCAACGAGCGACTGGTGAGGCTACGTGACGGCTCTGGCGCCTTCAGCGGGTGGCGCCTGACAACGAGCGCCTCCGACGAGCGGCTGACCTACAACACCCTTGGCTATCTGATCAACATCAGCAATCGCGCCCTGGTGAACGAGACGATCACCTACGGGAGCAAAAGCTCAATATACGGCCGGCGTTACGACAATCTCCCGATCACCATTTCGGACGTTTTCGGCCGCAGCCTCACTTTCGGCTATGACGAGTTCGGTCGCGTCAGCACGGTGACCGATCCCGCGGGTGGCCAATATCAGTTCGAGTACGACGGCCCGAGCGGTCCCGCGAACGCCAACAACCTAACCAAGGTGACCTTTCCCGACGGCAAGACCCGCGTCTATTTCTACGATGAAGCCGCGAAGATCAATGGCGGCGCGACATGCAGCAACCCTTCTGCCGCCCTTGTCAACAGCCTGACCGGCCTGCAGGATGAGAACGGCACTCGCTTCGCGACCTGGACCTACGATTGTCAGGCACGCGCCAGCAGCTCGAGCCACGCCGGCGGCGCGGAGACCTACTTGATCTCCTACGCGGCCGGGAGCACGACCGTCGTCGATCCGCTCGGCGCTTCACGCACGACCGGCTTGCAGAACACCCTGGGGATGCCGAAGAACACCGGCGAAACGCAGCCGGCGGCGAGCGGCTCGGGCAGCGCGTCGAATAGCTACAGCTACGACGCCAACGGCAACCTCTCCACGCGCGTCGATTTCAACGGCAACCGCACGAACTATAGCTACGACCCCTCGCGCAACCTGGAGGCTTCACGCACGGAGGGCCTGAGTGCCGCAGGTGTCGCCACCGCGCAGACGCGCACGATCAGCACGCAGTGGGACGCGAACTTCAGGCTGCCGAGTGGGATAGCGGAGCCGCTGCGCATCACGGCGATGGTGTACGACGCGGACGGTACGACCTGCGGTGCGCGGGGTGCGCTTTGCTCGAAGAGCATCCAGGCGACTTCGGACGTCGATGGCTCGCAGGGTTTTGGCGCGACGTATGTGGGGTCCGCCCGCACGTGGACGTACAGCTATAACGCCAACGGTTCGGTGCTGACGGCGAATGGGCCGCGCACCGATGCCGCAGACGTCACGACCTATACCTATTACGCGAACAACGACGCTAGCGCCGGCAAGCGCGGCAACGTCGCGACAATCACGAACGCGGTGGGGCAGGTCACGAACATCACGGCCTACAACGCCCACGGCCAGCCGCTCACGATCGTCGACGCGAACGGCCTCACGACGGCGCTCGCGTATGACGCGCGTCTGCGCCTCACTTCGAGGACGGTCGGCGGCGAGGCTACGTCGTACCAGTACGACGGCGTGGGGCAGCTCACCAAGGTGACGCTGCCCGATGGGTCATTCCTGTCTTACACCTACGACGCTGCACATCGACTGACTGGGATACAGGACAACCTCGGCAACCGCATCGCGTACAGGCTCGACGGGATCGGTAACCGCACGCAGGAGCAGGTGTTTGATCCGGCGAACACGCTCGCTCAGACTCGGAGCCGCGTCTACAACAGCGTGAACCGTCTCTTCCAGGATCTCGGCGCGCAAAGCCAGACCACGCAGTACGCCTACGACGATCAGGGGAACGTCACTTCGGTCTCCGATCCTCTCAACCACGTTACCGCCAACCAGTACGACGCGCTCAACCGGCTCAAGCAGGTCACAGACCCGAATACGGGCGTCACCCAATACGCCTACAACGGTCGCGACGCGCTCACGCAGGTTAGTGATCCGCGAACGCTCGTGACGGGATATACGGTCGACGGCCTCGGCAATCTCAACTCGCAAGCGAGCCCCGATACCGGGAGCACGGTGAATACGTACGACGCGGCGGGCAATCTCCTCACGCAGACCGACGCCAAGGGGCAGGTGACGACCTATGTCTATGACGCGCTCAACCGCGTCACGTCGACCACCTTCAGCGACGGATCGAAGCAGACCTATGGATACAACCAGGGGGCGAACGGCGTCGGCCGGTTGAGCTCCATCACCGAGACCAACGCAGCGAATCAGCAGACCAATCTCATCCAGTACGCCTACGACCAGCACGGGCGCGTCACCTCCGAGACGCGCACGGTGGCCAGCATCGCGTTTGCGCTCGGCTACACCTACGACAGCTCAGGTCGACTGAGCGGCCTTACGTATCCGTCGGGCAGGACCGTGGCCTATGGCTTCGACGCCCTGGGGCGCGTCAACCAAGTCACCACCACGCAAAACAGCCAGGCCCAGGTGCTGGTCCAGAACGTCCAGTACCAGCCCTTCGGCGGAGTGAAGAGCTACACGCTCGGCAACGGCCAGGTCTACAGCCGCACGATCGACCAGGACGGGCGCATCGCCTCGTACACGCTGGGAGCGACGAACTACGCCATCAGCTTCGATGCCGCAAGCCGGATCACCGCCATCGGTGCGAACACGTACGGCTATGACGTTTTGGATCGCCTCACCTCTACGGTCCTTCCGTCATCGAACTTCGGCTACGGCTACGACGCAGTCGGCAACCGCCTCACCAAGATCACCGGCGCGGCCACTAACACCTATACGTACAGCTCTAGCTCGAACCGCATCGCATCCCTCACACCAGCATCAGGCCCGGCACGAAGCTTCGTCTTCGACGCCAACGGCTCGACGACCGACGATGGTTTGAACACTTACGCCTACGACACCCGCGGGCGCATGGTGCAGGCGACGAGCAGCGTGGGGGCGACCGCCTACCAGGTGAATGCGCTCGGCCAGAGGATCCGCAAGACGAATCCGACCGACGATCGGATCTTCCACTACGACACACGCGGGCGGCTCATCGCCGAGACCGACCCTGCAGGGGCGGTCAGGCGCGAGCTCTTCTATCTGGGCGACATTCCCGTCGCGGTGTTCCAGTGAGCGCGATCATGAGGAAGCTTCTACTTCTAGTTCTCCTCCTCATCGCCGCGTTCGGCGCGAATGCGCAGGGCGTCACGGCTTCGCCCTCGAGCCTCTACTCGAGCCAGGCGGTGAGCGCGAGCTGGAGCGGGATCGCCGCGCCGAGCGCGACGGACTGGATCGGGCTCTACCTCGCAGGCAGTGCCGACAACGCCTTCGTCACTTACGTCTATACCAACGGCGGCGCCTCGGGGACGACGAGCATCACGGTGCCGGGCACGGCCGCCGCGGGCACGTATGAACTGAGGCTTTTCTCGAACAACGGGTATACCAAGCTCGCGACGAGCAACAGCTTCACGGTGCAGACGCCGCCGCCGGCGATGCTCTCCGAGAGCCCCTCGAGCATCTACGCGAGCCAGGCGCTGAGCGCCACCTGGGGCGCCATCTTCGCACCCACCGCGACCGACTGGATCGGGCTCTACGTCGCGGGCAGCGCCGACAACGCCTTCGTCACCTTCGTCTACACGAACAGCAACGCTTCCGGTAGCACGAATATCACCGTCCCCGGCACTGCAGCGGCAGGGACTTACGAGCTTCGGCTCTTCTCGCACGACGGCTACACCAAGCTCGCAACGAGCGGGGCCTTCACGGTGCAGACGCCGCCACCGGCGACGCTCTCCGAGAGCCCCTCCAGCATCTACGCGAGCCAAGCCGTGAGCACGACCTGGGGCTCCATCTTTGCGCCCACCGCGACCGACTGGATCGGGGTCTACGTCGCGGGGAGCGCCGACAACGCCTTCGCCACCTTCGTCTACACCGACGGCAACGCCTCGGGGAGCACGAGCATCACCGTCCCTGGCACCGCCGCCGCGGGCACCTACGAGCTCCGTCTCTTCTCGCGCGATGGCTACACCAAGCTCGCAACCAGCGGAAGCTTCACCGTCCAGACCCCGCCCCCGGCGACGCTCGCAGTGAGCCCCTCGAACGTCGCGCCCGGCGACAACGCGACCGCGACGTGGTCCTCGATCTTCGCCCCTACTGCAGCCGACTGGATCGGTCTCTACCTCCCGAGCGCCGCGGACAACGCCTTCATCTCCTGGCGCTACACGACTGGAACTGCTGCGGGAAGCGTTCCCTTCAGCATCCCCGCAAGCCTCGCGACGGGGACCTATCAGCTGAGGCTCTTCTCGAACAACGGTTACACCCGACTCGCGACGAGCGCGAACTTCACCGTTGGCGTAACCCCGCCCGCGCTCTACTTCGTCCAGGTCGACCATCTCAACACGCCACGGCTCATCGCTGATGCGAATCAGCAGACGGTGTGGAAGTGGGATCAGCAGGAGCCGTTCGGCAATAACACGCCGAATGGCGATCCGGGCAACACAGGCGGCGTGTTCGACTATCCAGGAAGGTTCCCGGGTCAGTACGCCGACAAGGAGACCAACCTCGCGTACAACTACTTCCGCGACTACGACCCGAGTGTCGGAAGATACGTCGAAAGTGACCCGATCGGGCTAGTTGGCGGAGTAAATACGTACGCCTATGTTCGTGCCAAGCCGTTCATGTACAAGGATCCGAGCGGCCTAATAAACTTCATCGGCGGTTTCGGTGGAAGCGTGGTTCCCGCTTACGGTGGGGAAGGTAGCATTCAGCGCGCATACAACCCAGGCTGGTTTGGTCAGCAGTCAAGCGATATGCTTACGATCTCGGTAGGGCAAGGGGTCGGCTTCAATATTTCAGCGGACGCCTTCGTGGGCATCATAAGGGGAGATACGAGGAATGTTGAAGGTGACACGACTAACATAAACGTAGGCATTGGACCGCTGTCCATTACCTTGATGTACGACCGAAGCACAAATGACTTTATGGGTTTCACAGTGGGCGTAGGACCGAGCCCGACCTTCATTGCTGGATCGGTCACGAACTCAAGTACCAAAGCAATTCTTGGTGCTCCAAGGACCGGCGCACCGCAGCAAGTGTCAGCATGCATACCGTAGCTTCTAAAGCTTACGGCGCAATTTTGGTCTTCTTCGTTAGCGTGCTGCCTGCTTTGTTTGCAGCGCTTTATTGGTCACAATGGTTTCTCGCGCTTGCGTTTGTCGCGTTGCTCGTCTGTGGTCTCTACCTTATGTCTTTAAAGTGCCCGAAATGCGGTAAACGCATACTTTATCGTCCGCTTCTAGGTCGCTCTGGGCCAAATGTGTGGCATCCCTTTCCACCATCTGCTTGTCCAGCATGTGGTGAAAAATTGCTCTAGCCACTGATCGCCGCCGACGGTGTTCGTTTCCATTTACCGCAACGGTACAACGAGCCAGGCGCTGATTTTGGGTTGGCCATGGGGGTGTGGCTCTCATTGCATCTAGGTCGAAAGGCTCCCGCCGCCAAGACTCTTTGACCGGGTTCTGGGGATCTGGACACGTACAGCTGGGTACGAGGGAATCCTACACTTCCCTGATCGGGCCTTCGAAATTCCCTGATGCGTTGAAACAATTTCCCTCTTAGAGATACGCCGATTCGGAAATACCATGAACTAGCCGCGGCGCAATTCCCTAGGGGAAAATGCTCCGATCTAAGTGAAAGGCTTTATTGGGCGGCGGGAAATCCCTGTAATAGTCCCTGTTAGAGGGAATTTCAGGCGGATACGAGTTCGCTCTAGACTGCGTCCACCGCCACCCAGTCTCGAGCGAACCGGCTCATTCTCCGATCCACGGAGAACGAGCCGAGTTCTCAAAGGGTTAGACCTCTACAAGCGGCTGCAGGCCCTCAGCGTCAAGCGCTATTCCTAATTTCGGCGCGGAATTAGCGCCGAATTCTCCGAGGCATTGAATGCCGGTCCCATTTGCGCTTAGGAAGGCAACACCCCGACTCGAATCACTGCGCCAAAGACGGAGCGCACGCTGGCGGTCGCGGAAAGCGCAATGCGCTGAGAAAACGCTGACGCGAATCTATTGACGTGCCCCCCGATTTAGTACGGCATCGAAGTGGAGTCCGGGGTTAAAGATACGCGCTCGGCGGTGAGAATGGCCCCTCCAAGCTCCAATTGGCTGCCGGTTGGTCTTCCGAAAGTGAACGCCAGGGACGCCGCTGCGGCTGTTGCTACGTGTTCGCTGGTTGAATTCCCGAACGGTTAATACTTGGACGTTGGCGAGCGTTACGTCACGCCACGCTATCGCAGCGCGGCGCGCCTCATCGGATCCACCATATTTGGCGTCGTAAAAACGTCGGTAGTGAAGTCGGCCACGCCGCCTAACGTAGGCAGCCCAGAACCATTGACCGAGGCCTCGTCTAGAGCGGCCTATCCCGTAGGTCTTCGGGTACTCGTGCAAAGCCCACGCCTTTAGGACCGAAACGTCTGCGAGCGTTTCATAATGCGCCGATCGTCACCACGTCAAACTATCCCAGCGGCGAAACGCCTGGCTGCATCACATGACCGAGCGGCGCATACAAAGAGAACGTAACCGCGCGGAATCGTGCGGCTTCCGCACGCCGCAATCTTGTTATGCTAGGGCATACCAAAGACTAGGAGCGAGCGCTTCGTGGAATCACGTGTGCCGACTCAAACATCTAATGGCGCGGTGTGCCCTAAGACGATCTGGACTGTTGAGAAGATTTGCGAGCTGTTTGACCTTCCATTCAATGATTTGATCTACCAATCACACTGTGTGCATCGTGAAAGCTTCGATCCGAACACATTGCAGCTTTCAACTTTGCTTTCCATCAAGACCGGCGGCTGCCCCGAGGATTGCCAGTACTGTCCGCAGGCCAAACGCTACGCGGCCGGGGTTGAGAACGAGCCTCTGCTGTCAACCGACGCAGTAGTGTCCGCGGCAAAAGCAGCCCAAGAGAATGGCGCCACGCGTTTTTGCTTGGGCGCAGCATGGCGGGGTCCGAAAGATCGCGATCTGAAAAAGGTCTTGGAGTTCGTGAGGGTAGTGCACGATTTGGGGTTGGAGACGTGCGCGACGCTAGGGCTTCTGAAAGGCGATCAGGCTGAGCAGTTGAAGGAAGCCGGACTCGACTACTACAACCATAACTTGGACACTGCACCCGATTTCTACGGCCAGATCATCACGACACGCGACTATCAGGACCGTCTCGATACGTTAAAGCGGGTGCGTCGCGCTGGGCTACGAGTATGCTGCGGCGGGATCGTAGGCATGGGCGAGACGCGAAGGCAACGAGCAGCGTTGGTAGCGCAGCTCGCCGGCCTCAATCCGCCGCCGGAGTCGGTTCCAATCAACAATCTGGTACAGGTAGAGGGCACACCTCTCTTCGGTACCGCGCCGCTCGACCCGCTGGAATTCGTGCGCACGATTGCTGTCGCGCGCATTACCATGCCGAGGAGCTATGTCCGGCTTTCGGCAGGCAGGCAGGAGCTGGGAGAGGGTATCCAGGCATTGTGCTTTTTTGCTGGGGCGAACTCTATTTTTTACGGTGATAAGTTACTCACCACTGGAAATCCGGAGGCGGCAGCAGACCGGGCGCTGATCGAACGGCTGGGTATGGTCGCGCTAACGTAACGCCAGGGCCCAGCTCAGCGGGAAAATGTTGTCGCTTGCCGCGAGTTGCGTCAGTGTCCGGGTCTGGCCGAGAGCGGACCTTGAAGCGCGAATTACCGCTGCCGGATTGGAATTTGGAAAAGTTTCGCACGGGGCAGGTCGGCTGTAAAAACGCTAGTTTCCCTTGGATGAGCGTCCAATCTTTACAGGTGCAGTTCGATCCGGCGTCGGCGCGCTTCGGTGCGTCGCGCTCGCAGAAGCGGCTCGAGGACGAGCGCCTTCTCACCGGCAAGGGCCGCTATAGCGACGACCTCGACTTTCCACGCCAATGCTGGCTCGTGCTGGTGCGCTCGCCGCATGCGCATGCGAAGTTGGTTTCGATCGACCTGGAGCCTGCGAAGCAGGCGAAGGGAGTAATTGCGGCGTGGACGATGGCCGAGCTGCGCGCCGACGGTGTGGGCCACATTCCATTTCCGCCGCTCTTCAAGCGCGCCGGCGGCTCGCCGATGGCGGCGCCGCCGCGCACGCCGCTCGCCGAGGGCAGCGTGTACTACGTCGGGCAGCCGGTGGTTGCCATCGTCGCCGAGACACGCGTGCAGGCGCAAGACGCGGCCGAGCTGATCGCCATTGATTACGAAGACCTACCGTGCGTGGTCGATGCCAAGGCTGCGATTGAAACCGGCGCGCCGCTCGTATGGCCGGAGGCGAGCGGCAACGTCGCGGCGCAGACCGAGTATGGCGATGCCGCGAAGGTGGCCGAGGCATTCGCCAAGGCGGCGCATGTCACCGAGCTCGAGCTGCACAACCACCGCGTGATCGCGATGGCGCTCGAGCCGCGCGCCTGCGCCGCGCTGTTCGAGAACGGCCGCACCACGCTCCACACACAGAACCAGACGCCGAGCGGCGCGCGCGACCTGCTGGGCGTGGTGTTCAAGGCAAGACCGCAGGATTTCCGCATCGTCGTCGGCGACATGGGCGGCGGGTTCGGCATGAAGACCGGCCTCACGCCCGAGGATGCGCTCGTCTGCTACGCGGCGCGCAAGCTTGCGCGCCCGGTACGCTGGCGCGCCGATCGCAGCGAGGATTTCCTCGCCGCCCACATGGGACGCGACCAGTGGAACAAGGCGCGCCTCGCGCTCGATGCCGATGGACGCATCCTGGCGATGCAGGTGGAAACGCTCGGCAACATCGGTGCCGTGCCGGTCGGCTCCTCCGCGATCATCCCGCTGCAGCTCGGGCCGAAGGTGCAGACCACCGTCTATCACATGCCGCTTGTCCACTACCGGGTACGCGCGGTGCTGACCCACACGATGGCGACCGGAGCCTATAGGGGAGCGGGTAGGCCCGAGGCCAACTTCCTGATGGAGCGCCTGATCGAGAAGGCGGCGCGCGAGATGAAGCTCGACCCGGTGGAGGCGCGGCGGCGCAATTTCATCCGGCCGCAGGACTTCCCGTATCGCACCCATCTCGGCGATACCTACGACGCGGGCAATTTCAGCGGCGTGCTCGACAAGCTGCTCGCGCATGCCGACTGGGCCGGATTTGCGGCGCGGCGCGCGGCGAGCGAGAAGCGCGGGCGGCTGCGCGGACGCGGGCTCTCGGCGTACCTGGAATGGACCGGCGCGCTGCCTACGGAGACCGTAGACATCGAGGTCGACGCGCAAGGCGGGATCACGGTGTTCTCGGGCACGCAGGCGATGGGCCAAGGGCTCGAGACCTCCTACACGCAGCTCATGACCGAAGTGCTCGGCGTGGCGCCGGAAAAGCTGCGCATCGTGCAGGGCGACACCGACCGCGCGAATGGCGCCGGTAGCGTCGGCTCGCGCTCGGCGTTCGTCGGCGGCTCAGCCGTCGTCGCCGCCGGCCGGCGAGTGATCAATGACGGAAAAGCGCTCGCGGCCGAGGCGCTGGAGGCCGCGCAGGCGGACATCGAATACCGCGAGGGACGCTTTCGCATTGCCGGCACGGATCGCACCATCGCCCTCGGCGAGCTCGCCGGACGCCAGCAACGGGGGGTCTT
>Ga0137404_10000315_pt1 | contig 31650 bp, 22 predicted proteins | sample CZOMad2_1_16fung_FD_108285 | JGI IMG/M metagenome (GOLD analysis project Ga0137404, IMG submission 108285) | Vadose zone soil fungal communities from Angelo Coast Range Reserve, California, USA - CZOMad2_1_16fungal (Illumina Assembly) | ecosystem: Environmental > Terrestrial > Soil > Vadose... | reverse complement strand
CGCGAGCTCTCCATGGGCCAGCGCCGGCGGGCGGTCCTCGCCGCCGCCTTCGTCGGCCGGCCGGATCATGTCCTCTTAGATGAGCCGCTCGAAGCCATGGACCGCGGCGCCAGAGACGACGTCCTCGCCTGGATCGACCGCCTGATCGCCGCCGGCGCCACCGTGGTCACCGTCTCCCACGACCTGGAGCCGTTCGCCCCCCGGGCGGCGCGGATTCTCACCGTGCGGGACGGGAAGTGCCGGCTCTCCGACCCGCTACCGGCAGACCCGGTGGAACGCCGAGAGCTGTTGGAACGGCTGGCGCGGGGTGAGGACGCTCTGCCGACGCGAAGGTCTGCAGCGCCAGGTCGATGACCTCCTCCCCGGCGATCTTGATCGCCGCCAGGTGCGGAGCGCCGCGAATGATACGGTGCCGAGCCCCGGCGCGCTCGGCCAAGTTCCGGGTGTCCACCGGACGCACCCCTAAGTCCTCGCTCCCGCTCACGTAGGCGGCCGCGGCGACCTGGAGCGCCGGGGCGTGGCGGCGCAGGTCGAGGAAACGGTAGACCCGCGGGAAGCTGCAGCGCAGAAAGAGGTAGCCGGGCCGCCAGCGGGGCAGGACCCGCCACGACCATTCGAGGAGGTGGGGGGAGACGTCCTCGAACATGGCGCCCGCCACAAAGTCGGTCCGGCTGAGGACGAGGTGGGCCCAGAAGCCGCCGCTGCTCACCCCCCAGACGTGGAGCGGCAGGCCGTCGGCCAGCTCCCGCAGCTTGGCGAGCCCGGCCGCCACTTCGCGGTCGTGGAGGCCGTGCGGCGGACCGCTCCCTCCGAAACCGGCGAAGTCCAGGGTGAGCGCGTGGTAGCCCGCCGCCCGCAGGGCCTCGATCCGCCCGCCGCGGTAGAAGTAGCTCTTCCCCCAATGGAGCCAGGGGTGGAGCAGGAGGACCGCCCCGCGCGCCGGACCGGGAGCCTCATACCAGGTCGCGGCGAGGGAGCCCCGGCCGTCCAGGCGCGGCACGGCGAGGCTCTCCGCCGGGAGGAGCTGCGGCGGCGGATCGCGCGGCGGGTACGGCGGCAGAGAGGGGGAAAACGCTCGGAAGACAGGGCTTCCCCACCGCTCCTCCCAGGCTGTGGGCCGCACCGGGGCGGCCTTGGGTCTTCCCTCGAACACTCTGTTTGCGGCCTCCTCGCCCCGCAACCCGGTTGGGCGGGCGGCAAGGGGTACGCGTTACAGCGAAAAGGGGCACCGGGAGCGCCGGCTTTAGACCGCCTTCGCCAGCCCTTCGGTGGTGTCGAGGACCGAGCGCACGGCCTGGGCCAGGGCCTGCGCGGAGAACGGCTTCTGCAGACAGAGAGGGGCGTCCTCCCCGCCCAGGAGCGGCTCCTCGTTGTAGCCGGACATGTAGATCACCCGCATCCCCGGCCGGCTGGCGAGGAGGCGCGTGGCGAGCTCGGGGCCCTTCATCCGCGGCATGGTGACGTCGGTCACCAACAGGTCCAGGTGCTCCGCGGTCTCCGCGGCGAGGGCCAGGGCCTCGTCCCCGCTCGCCGCCGACAGCACCCGGTACCCCTTGCCGGTGAGGATCTGGCGCAGCACCGCCCGCGCCTCCTCCTCGTCCTCGACCAGGAGGAGGGTCTCCGAGCCGCTGTCGGGGCCGCACGCCACCTCCACCCCCTGGACGCTCTCGCGCTCCTCGGTCGCCGGCACGTAGATGCTGAAACAGGTCCCCTGGCCGGGGGCGCTGTCGACGAAGATGTGACCGCCGCTCTGCCGGACGATGCCGTAGACGGTCGACAGGCCGAGCCCGGTCCCCTCCCCCTTGGTGCTGAAGAAGGGCTCGAAGATCCGCTGCTGGGTCTCGGGGTCCATGCCGATACCGGTGTCGATCACCGTCAGCACCACGTAGGAGCCGGGCGGCACGTCGGCATGGGGCGCCGGGCGGCCGGGCGAGACCTCGAGCGACATGGTGCGGATGACCAGCCGGCCGCCCCCCGGCATGGCCTGCCGGGCGTTGACCGCCAGGTTGACGATCACCTGCTCCATCTGCCCGGGGTCGATCTTGATCCGCGCCAGGCCGGGGGCGAGGTCGGTCAGCAGGGTGACGTCCTCGCCGAGCAGCCGCTGGAGCATCTTCTCGACGCTTGAGACGACGGCGTTGACGTCCATCACCCGCTTCTCCATCGGCTGTCGTCGCGCGAAGGCGAGGAGCTGCTTGGTGAGCGAGGCCGCCCGCTGCCCGGCGTCCTTGATGCCGGTCAGGTTGCGGCAGAGGAAGGGGTCGTCCGCGTACTCCTCGATCAACAGGTCGCTGTAGCCGAAGATGGCGAGCAGGCAGTTGTTGAAGTCGTGCGCCACGCCGGCCGACAGCCGTCCGATCGCCTCCATCTTCTGCGACAGGAGGAGCTGGCGCTGGAGCATCTTGTTCTCCGCCTCGTCGCGCTTCCTCCGCGCGATGTCGCGGATGGCGACGACCGTGACGTCCTCACCCTGGAAGACGTACTTCTTGCCGGCGATCTCGATGTCGACCGGCGTCCGGTCGCGCCGCCAGCCCACCCCCTCGCGCGGCTCGGCGCCCAGGCCGGCCTCCCCCTCCGAGACGAGGTCGGCCAGGTCGCGGCCGATGAGCTCGAAGGCGGTACAGCCGAAAATGGCGAGCAGGCCGTGGTTGACCTCCAGAATGCGGCCGTTCCGGACGATGGCGATCCCCTCCAGGGTCGCCTCAAAGAGATTCCTGAAACGCTCTTCGCTGCGCCGGATCTCCTGCTCGGCGGTCTTCCTCTGGGCGATCTCCTGCTGGGCGCGCTCGTAGAGGCGGATGTTCTCGACCATCGGGGCGATCTGGTTCGCCACCGTCGAGAGCAGCCGCACGTCGCTCGCCGGATAGTAGTCGTCGGGATCGCGACGGCCGATCAGCCAGACCCCGATGGCCTTGGCCTGGAGGGCGAGCGGAATGGCGAGCCGCACCCAGGAGCGCGGCCCCGGCAGTTCCGGCGGCGCCGGCGGCGGGAGGTAGCGCCCGCCCTGGGCGAGCAGGGTGGCGAGCTCCTCGATCGTCGGCTCCGGCTCGCCCTGGGGAACCGCCTGCTCGTAGAGGCTCTCCCGCGCCCCGTCGGCGAAGAGGTAGAGGGCGGACTGGCGGATGAGCAGGGTGGGGAGGATCTCGTCGGTGATCACCCGCGCCAGCACCGTGCGGTCGAAGGCGGTGGGGATGCGCTCGGAGACGATGCCGATGACCTCTTCCGGGGAATGGCGGATGCCGAAGACGTGCCGGTCGACGAGGAGCTGGAAGCGCTGGCGCAACACCGGGGTGAGCACGGCGAAGAGCAGCGAGAGGGCGATCATGGTGAACAGGAGCTGCGCGTTGACCGGCGCCCACCGGCTGGCGGTGATGAAAAGGACGGTGACGAAGAAGAGGATCGAGAGGGCTGAGAAGCCGTAGGCGCCCATCAGGCGGTTGGCGCGGAACTCGAGCGTCCCCAGATGGTGCTTGTAGATGGCATAGATGTAGCTCATCGGCAGCATCGGGATCGACAGCGCCGAAATGCCGGTGATCCAGGGGAAGAGCGCCCGCAGGTCGACGAACTCGGGCTGCCGCATGATCTGCGGAAAGACACCGAAGATGCTGATGAACGGCACCAGGCCCAGGAGCATGCCGAAGAGCATGATGCGGTTCGCCACCTTGACCGCGGGGTCCGCCGACAGCCCCAGGCGCGACACCAGGAGACCAGCGGACAACAGGACGCTGGCGGCGGCCCACCAGACGGCGAGCTTGCCCATGCCGCGCTGCGGAGAGAAGTCGAAGACGACGAGGACGAACGCCGCCAGGTAGAGCGGCGCGAGGAGCGCGATCCGCTTCCCCCGCCCGAGGAGCGGGCGGGGCAGGATGAGGTGCAGGTGGAGAGCGATGGGCAGGAAGAGCCAGATGGCGACATGGTAGACGAGACCGGCGCCGCCGGTACGCGCCGACGAGGCCAGGCCGCTCGCGAACCAGAGGGCGATCACGTAGCCGAAGAAGACGAGGACGAACCAGCGCTCGTCGCGCGGCCGCAGGAAGACCACGGCGACCGTCCCCATCAGCCAGAAGATGATCGGGAAGACCGCCTGCGGCCCCACCCCGGTGAGGAAGGGGTGGGCGCTGTGGGTGTGCATCTGCGTGCGCAGGGTGAGGAGCTTGCCGCCGCGCAGCAGGCGGACGACCGCCGTGCCGTCGGGTCCGATCCCCGACCGCAACTCGACCGTGCGGTCGAGCCGGTAGCGTTCGAAGTCGAGCCCGCCGATCGAGAGCAGCCGATCGCCCACCCGCGGGCAGTCCCGGCCCGGAGGACAAGGCGGCGCCGTGAACACCTCCCAGCTGGGGGTGAGGGTGAAACCGAGCTCCGGAAAGACCGTGACGTACGGATAGTACAGGCAGGCCAGGAGCACGAGGAGAGAAACCGCTCCCCAGAGCAGATCGGTTTTGAGGGCGCGGACCCGCGCCTTTATCGCTTCGAATCCCATGGGACTGACGAAGGGAAGTTTACACCAGGCGCGGTGGCGGGCCGCCGGTCGGCGTCCGCTTTCGCCGCGAGACGGTGCCGCGAAGCCCCGGGGCAGACGGTCTCTCGGGGCTCCGCGGGCACGGTTGGGAGCGGCCTGGTCCTCGGCGGGCTCACTCCGGCGTACGGGTAGGTCAGGCACCCGTAGATGCCGAGCACACGGCCGGAGGCACAGATCCGGTGGTATCCCAGAAGGACCAGTTGGCGGCAGGATCGGCCACCATCTGGGCGACCAGGCTCCCCAGGTCCTCGATTCGACTCAATCGATAGAGGGCGACGAACAGCGAGCTCTTCTCGCTTCCAAGCTGAGTGTTGAAATCGCGAATGGTCATGATTTCCAGCCTCCCGGGGAAAGGGATTCAAGCCCCTTCTCGAAGAAAAGGTTCACATCCTTTCAGGTCGACGCAGGGCGGATGGGGAGGGCGAGGGCGGCGGAGCGCGCGCGCAGCTTGGCAGGTCGGGGACTGTGGGGGGCGCAGTGGGAGGGCGGCGGCTGGGGACGGCAGGGCCCTCTCGCATGGCGGCGAACAGCCAGGTGGAATCCGGATTCCAGGGCGGCTTCCAGGCCCTCGCCGTCGGTGCCGGAGCGGCGATACCGGCGATATGGGTGATGGAGGAAGCGCTCATCTCAATCGCTCATCCGAGCGCCAGCGCCGCCGGCTCCTCGACCCCGACCGAGGCGAGCATCCGGTGGAGCGGTGTCAGGTGGGTTTCGAGCAGGAGGGCGACCGGCTCGGGAGAGGCGAGCGGCAGGCGCTGGAACAGACTCTGCGCCTCCTTCGAGAACTCGAACATCTTGAAGGCACAGAAACTGACCGCACCGCTCGACAGGAGGATCTTCTGCGCCGCGGCGAGCGCCTCCGGCTCCTCCACCCGTCCCGACAGAGCGAGGAAACGCTCGCGATCCGGGTGCTCCGCGGTCATGGCGTAGAGGATCGGCAGGTTGTTCGAGCGGCGCTGCCAGTCGGCGCCGGCTGGCGCCTGGAGGGCATCGGAGAGGTCGTCGCTCACCTGGACCAGCCGGCCGAGGATGCAACCGAGGCGGTCGAGGCCCTCGGCCACGGCTTCCGGAGCGCCCGCGATCTGCGCCCCCATGCGGAAGGCGGCACCGAAGAGCGGCGGGGTCTTCTCCCCCACCACCCGCCAGTACTCCTCCTCGCCGGTCACCTCGCAGGCGTCCAGCCCTTGGCCGAAGGCGGTGCCCAGCGCCATGCGGGCGAGGGTCGCCTGGAGGGCCGAACGGGTCGACGCCGGGAGGTCGGAATCGTCGAGCAGCCGGTGCCCGGCCGCCTGGAAGGCCAGGGCCAGGTTGGCGATCCGTCCCTCCCCCAGCCGGCGGTAGTCGCCGCGAGGATCGAGGTCGAGCATGTCGTCGACCAGATGGATACTGATCAACGAGCAGAAGATGGCCGCCGCAGCCGGCAGCGCCATGGCGGCGTCGCCGCCCACGGCCGTACAGGCGATTCTTGGATAGTCCCAAACCGAGAGCGACTCGCGGTAGCCCACGCGTTCGATCAGCTCCAACATCTCCGGCCAGGCGGCGACCTCGTGGAGTGATCGAATCCGGGCCTTCATCTCTTCGAACTGCATTCCCGCATCTCCCTCAATTTGATACTTTCTATTTTATAAGCCCCCGGGGCTCGTCACGAGCTCCCGGGGGCACCAGACTCACTCGACCCGCGATCGCGGGCCGAAGATGCCGTTTACGCTCCCGACGGGCACTCGGTCACCTGCTGGTTCCAGATCACCCAGTCTCCCGCCGGATCGCCCGTGCCGCCACCGGAAAAATGGCTCACATCTTCGACCAGGCTCAACCGGCGCAAGGAGGCCAGAAAAGAGTTCTCTTCGTTCCCCGAAACAAGCTTCATATAAAAGTCACGAATAGACATTGGCGTAGTCTCCACAGAAAAGGGCGAGCACCTTCGGAAAGGGCCACCACCCTCTAGGTTAATGTTACAGTAAGACTTGAAGAAAAGCGATGAGGTACAGCGAGGTTAATATGTGCCTTTGATCTACCTCCCCCCAAGATACAAGATATAGACTACATTGAATTTAAGGACAGATCGCGTCCGGCGGAATCGATCGTCTGGAGTAAGAGTGTACCATCGGACGTCGAACCGGGACAGGTGATTTCGCGGCGCCCGTGAACGGACGCCGGCGCGAACGCGTGAGACTTAGGGGGGCGGAGAAACTACTGCGCCGCGGCGGCGCCCAGCGGGGTGAGCCGATCGGGGCGGGAGGGGTGGGCGATGCCGACGCGCGCGGAGCTCGCGAGGTCTCTGCCGGGCAGCGGCTCCAGGAAGTAGTAGCCCTGTCCGTAGTCGATCCCCAGGATGCAGAGGATCTCCGCCTCCTCCTCGGTCTCGACCGCCTCCATGATCGTCGCCGTGCCGGTGCGCGCCGCCATCTCGGCGGTGCTCTGCACGAGGATCTGCTTGAACGGATCGCGCGCCAGGTTGCGGCAGAAGGTCCCGGAGATCTTCAGGTAGTCGGGCCTCAAGTCCTGGAAGAGATTCAAATTCGACGATCCTTCGCCGTAGTCGTCCAGGGCGATCCGGAAGCCGCGCTCGCGCAGGCGTTGCAGGGTGGTGGCGAAGGCGCGCGGGTTGACGATCGTCTGCTGCTCGGTCAATTCGAGGATGATGTTTTCCTCGCGCAGGCTGGAGTTGCGCACGACGTCGACCAGGTGCTCGGTGAAGTCGGGATTGGTCATCGAGCGCGGCTGGACGTTCAGGAACGTATTGACCACGCTTCCCAGCTGGCGCACCTCGGTCAGGGCGGCCTGGATGCAGATCATGTCCGCCTTGAACAACAGCTCCTTGTGGGCCGCGTACCCGAGGAAGATCACCGGGTTGCCGAGGACCGAATCGGTGGGTCCCCGGGCCAGGCCCTCGACGCCGAAGACCTCGAATGGCGCGCCGCCCCGCCGCAGGTTGACCACCGGCTGGAGGACCGAGCGGATGGTGTTGGCGGCGAGGAAGTCCTCGAGCAACTCGACCTGCTGGACCTCGCCGGGCTCGGTGGGCGGCCCGGCCGTCCCCTGCGAAGCGGCCTGGTGCGCGAGCAGCAGCCGACGCAGCTCCGTGAGGCCGCCCGGCTTTTCCAGCACCGCGGTGACGCCGAGCATCTTGCACAGCTCGCGCGCCGCCTCGGTGACGTAGCCGGAGAGAACGTATACCGCCGTGTCCGGGAAGTGGGTGGTGACGAAGCGGATGAGGCGGATGCCCTCGAGGCCGCCGAGCTCGGACACCGACAGGTCGGTGATGACGACGTCGAAGCGCAGGCAGGACAGCAGAGCTTCCGCCGCCTCGATCTCCCGGCAGGTGGTCAGGTGGATGCCGGGGGCGGACAGGCGCACCACCAGCATGTCGAGTACCATCGACTCGTCGTCGAGGATCAGAACTCGGGACACCGGCAGAGTATAGCGCGATCGGGAGCGCTGTAAATGGCGAAGCCGGTCGGCCTAGAAGACCGCCGGCTCCTCGTAGGTCCCGAAGACCTCGCGCAGCGCGTCGCTCACCTCGCCCACCGTGCAGTAGGCCTTCACGCAGTCCAGGAGGAGCGGCATGGTGTTGGCATCGCCCGCGGCGCCCCGTTTCAGGGCGTCCAGGGTGCGCGCCACGGCGCCTTTGTCGCGCCGCGCTTTCACCTCGTTCATCGCCGCCACCTGCCGGTCGGCGAGGTCGTCGGCAATGTAGAGGATGTCGATCGGCGGCTCGTTTTCGAGCTGGAAGGCGTTGACGCCGACGATCAGCTTCTCTTTCTCCTCGAACGACTTCTGGTAGCGGAAGGCGGCGTCCATGATCTCGCGCTGCGGGAAGCCGGCCTCGATCGCCTCGACCATGCCGCCGAAGTCGTCGATGCGGCGGAAGTAGTCGAAGGTGCCGTCGACCATGCGCTGCGTCATCTCCTCGACGAACCAGCTGCCGCCCAGGGGATCGACGGTGTTGATGACCCCCGACTCGTGGGCGAGGATCTGCTGGGTGCGCAGAGCCGTCCGGGCGTTCTCCTCGGTGGGAAGGGCCAGGGTCTCGTCGAGCGAATTGGTGTGGAGCGACTGGGTGCCGCCCAGAACCGCGGCCAAAGCCTGGACCGTCGTCCGCACGACGTTGTTGACCGGCTGCTGGGCGGTCAGCGAGCAGCCCGCGGTCTGGGTGTGGAAACGCAGCATCCAGGAGCGTGGGTTCTTGGCGCCATAGCGCTCGCGCATCACCGTCGCCCAGATCTTCCGCGCCGCCCGGAACTTGGCGATCTCCTCGAAGAAGTCGTTGTGGCTGTTGAAGAAGAAGGAGAGCCGCGGGGCGAACTCGTCGATGGGGAGCCCGGCGTCGACGCCGTACTGCACGTACTCCATGCCGTCGCGCAGGGTGAAGGCGAGCTCCTGGAGGGCGGTCGAGCCGGCCTCGCGGATGTGATAGCCGGAGATCGAGATGGTGTTCCAGCGCGGCACCTGCTGGGCGGCGAAGGCGAACTGGTCGGTGATCAGGCGCATCGACGGCCGCGGCGGGAAGATGTACTCCTTCTGGGCGATGTACTCCTTGAGGATGTCGTTCTGCAGGGTGCCCGAAACCCGGCTCGCGATGTCCACCCCCTGCTTTTCCGCCACCGCGAGGTACATGGCGAAGAGGATGGGGGCGGTCGAGTTGATGGTCATCGAGGTGGTGACCTCGCCTAAGGGGATGCCGTCGAACAGGGTCTCCATGTCGGCCAGCGAGTCGACGGCGACGCCGCACTTGCCGACCTCGCCCTTGGCCATCTCGTGGTCCGAGTCGTAGCCGTAGAGGGTGGGCAGGTGGAAGGCGACGGAGAGGCCGGTCTGGCCCTGGGAGAGGAGGTACTTGAAGCGCTGGTTGGTGTCGGCGGCGGTGCCGAAGCCGGCGAACTGCCGCATGGTCCACAGCTTCCCCCGGTAGCCGGTGGGGTGGATGCCGCGGGTATACGGGTACTCGCCGGGCACCCCGATCTCGCGCCCCAGGTCGATGCCGGCGACCTGCTCCGGGGTGACCAGGTGGGGCACCTCCATCGCCGAGACGGTCGTCCAGTCCCCCTTCCAGGGCGGTACCTGGGCGAAAGACCTGGCGGTCGCCCCCTCCCAGCGCTGCCGCGCCTCGGCCATGGTCAATAGGGCGTCATCCTTATATATAGAGCTCTCGTCGTGCCGCGCTGCGGCGACCGTGGGCTCTTCCTTGACATCCTTGACGGCCATGACGGCTCCTTTCGGGGTGGCTGGGGCCGTGCGCGGGCGCCGCTCCTGCGGACCCGGACGGGGCTTCAGTATAGACGATCCCTGCTCCCCTTCCGGTGTGCCCGCGCCGCAGAAAGGGGTGTACACTACCGCGCCGGCGAATAAAGCCGACCGGACATCGGTTGAAGCCCTGAAGAGGCGGCGGGAGGTCCGCTGCCATCATGTCCCTTTCCCGGCGGGGAACGCTGCATCTCCGCCTCCCCCGCAAGGAATCCGCCATGAACCGACCCAGCGCATCTCCTCGCCCGCGGCTCCTGCCGCTCTCCCTCTCCTGCGTCCTCCTGCTCCTGGCGGGCGTCGGCTGCTCCCGCGCCAGCGAGAGCGCCACGGCCAAGGCCCAGGGGGACAAACCCGCTGCACCGGCGACAGCGGCCACGACCGGGGCTCCGGCCACGACCGCCGCCGCACCGCCGACCGCCGGACAGCCGCCCGCCGCGGGCGCCCCGGCCCCCCCCAGCGCTCCACCCGCCACGGAACCGCCGCCCAACCCGGACAAGTTCCCGGCGGTGGTGGCCAAGGTCAACGGCCAGGACATCAAGAAGGACGACCTGGTCAAGGAGGTCAAGGGGGTCCAGGCCCGGATGGCCCAGCAGGGCGCCCCGGCCGGGGCACTGCCCGCCAACCTCTACCACCAGGTGCTCGACGGCATGATCGCCCGCACCCTGCTCGAGGGCGACGCCAAGGCCCAGGGCGTCACCGTCACCGACGACGAGGTGAAAAAGCAGATCGACCAGGCGAAGAGCCAGTTCCCCAATGCCGACGACTTCAAGAAGGCTCTCGCCACCGAGGGGGTCACCGAGGCGCAGCTCGCCGACATCTTCCGGCACCAGCTGACCATCCAGAAGTACATCGAGACCCAGGTCACCAACTCGATCAAGGTGACGGACGAGGCGACCAAGACCTTCTATGACCAGAACAAGGACAAGATGCAGCAGCCCGAGAAGCTGCACCTGCGCCACATCCTGGTCAAGGTCGACAAGGCCGCGCCGGCGGCCGACAAGCAGAAGGCCGAGACCAAGGCCAACGAGCTCCTGGCCCGCCTGAAGAAGGGCGAGGACTTCGCCAAGCTCGCCACCGAGAATTCGGACGACCCCGGCTCCAAGCCGCAGGGCGGCGACCTCTCCTGGATCTCGCGCGGCGACACCGTCGAGCCGTTCGAGAAGGCCGCCTTCGCCCTGAAGGCGAAGAACGAGATCTCCCCGGTCGTCCTGAGCCCCTTCGGCTACCACATCATCCAGCTCCTGGAGCGCCAGGACGCGAGCACCGTGCCCTATGACCAGGTCAAGGAGCGGATCGCCGAGATGCTGAAGCAGCGCCAGACCCAGGAAGGGATCCAGACAAGGGTCCAGGCCCTCAAAGCCAAGGCCGAGATCAAGACCTTCATCTGATCTGTCGGTAGGCGCGCGCCAGCGCCTCGTCGCCCCCCGGGGCGGCGATGTCTTCGAGCCGCAGGGCTGCCAGGGCTGTGAGCGCCAGTGCCCGCTCCGCCAGGCTGCGCGGCCCGGGCGGCAGGGCGGCGTCGAAACGCTCGACGTTCAGGGCGGCCTCCCGGGTCAGCCCCTGCAGGATGCGGAAAGCCCCCTCCGACAGGGGCGGGGTGCCGCGGTAGATCGTCAGTCGCCCGTCCGGCCGACAGCGGGGGAACGCCTCCAGGCCCAGGAAGCGCAGGAACCAGTCGGCCCGGAAGCGGCCGATCGCCCCCACCATCCCGGCATAATCGGCGATCAGCTCGTCCAGCAGGTTGTTGCGCATCGCCCCGAAGAGCCGGCGGGTGAAGTAGTGCGCGCACTCGTGGTCGCGGCGCAGAGCGAGCGACAGCTCCCGCCAGGAGGCGTCGTCGAGTCCCAGGTCGGCCGCCGGAACGGCGCTGTAGGGGCCGTCGGAGAGCAGGATGAAACGGTCCTGGTAGAGCTCCCGCCGCGCCTGCAGGCGGGCGAATTCCTCGCCCCAGCTCCCTTGCCGCTCCGCGGCGGGCCGCGCCTCCCACTCGCGCTTGTGGGCCGCGATCCGTGACCAGTTGTTGTAGCCGGAGAGCATCAGGGCGCCCTGCGACTCGGGGACCGGATAGGGCTCGTTGCGGTGCCCGAGCGCCTGCACCAGGGCCACGAACTCGGCGCGGCCGCGCACGGTGAGCACCGGGATCCGCCCGGCGGGGCTGGCGTGGAGGGTGAGCTCGACGAGCTCGGGCCGGGCGAGCGGCAGGCCGGTGGCCGCGGGGAGAGTGGCGGGCGGCACGCCCCGGCGGGTCGCGGCCTGGTAGGCCTCGGTGCCACTCATCCCCTCGCGGATGGGAAACCGGAGCTGGGGCAGGTGCTCGGCGAGAACGGCGATGGCGCCGCCGGCCCCCCGCCCCCGGGCCTCGGCCGCCCACGCCTCCCAGGTGGCGACGAAAGGCTCGTCGGGCAGCGGCAACCGCGGCGCAAGCGCCCCGAAATCGAAGACGTTCTCGTTGTAGCGCAGAAGCTCTTCGCATTCGACGCCGGTCGCGCCGAGACGGGAAAGGAGGGCGGCTTGAAACTCCCAGGTCACGATGCTAGCCTAATTTAGCTTGGCCGTATTCGAGAAGCTGTTCTCCCTCCGGCGCGGCGCCCCCTCCGGGAGGCACCGCCCGAAGTGGCGTGCGGTGGCCTCTGTTCTGGCCCTCGGGCTGCCCCTTCTCGCCGTCGCGCCCGAACCCGTTTCCCCCGTTCCCCCTCCCGGGCTCGGCCTTCTCGAAACGATCCAGTTGACGCTGGAGCACGACCCCAACATCTCGATCGCAAGATCGCAGCTCCAATCTTCCCGCGGGGCGCTGCTCGTGGCCGCCGGGCCGTTCGATCCGCGGCTCACCAGCAAGCTGACCCAGGCGAGCACCAACACGCCGCTCTCGACGAGCACCAGCGATCCGCAGCGGACGACCGAGGGCGACCTAGGCTTCACCAAGCAGTTCCGCTCCGGACTCTCGATCGAACCCCAGCTCCAGCTCCTGCGTACCGAGGACCCCGCCCTCTCCCCGGAGGCGGTGAATACGGCGACGGTCGCCTTCACCTTCCGCCAGCCGCTGCTGCGGGGCAAGGGCAAGGCGGCGACCGCGGCCCAGGAGCTGGCGGCCGAGCGGGAGGTGGCGGCCGCCGGCCTCGATCTCGCCCACGCGACCGCCCAGCGCCTCGTCGCCGTCGCCGACCAGTACTGGTCGTTCAAAGCGGCGGCGGAGAACCTCGACATCCTGCGGGAGAGCGAACGGAGCTCCCGGGAGCTCTGGCAGACCACCCGCCGGCTGGTCGACGCCGACCAGACCCCGGCCGCGGAGCTGGTGCAGCTGGAGGCCAACCTAGCGGCCAAGGAGGCCTCCCGGATCGGCGGCGAGACCGCCCTGTTCAAGGCGCGCCAGGACCTCGGGCGGGAAATCGGCCTCGACGCCGCCGAGATCGCCGCCCTCCCCCTTCCCGCCGAGCCCTTCCCCACCGTGCCGCCGGGCGACCTCCCCCCGCCGGAGGCGGCCGGCCGCTTCGTCGGCCAGGCCCTCGCCCGCCGGGCCGACCTCCAGGCCGCCCGCGAGCGCCTGGCGGAGAGCGAGATCGTGGTCCGCGCCGCCGACAACGCGTTGCAACCGCAGCTCGACCTGGTGCTCACGCCGAGCTACAGCGGCCTCGCCAACGGGAGCGGCGCCGGGCCTTTCTTCTCCCCTCTCTATCACTACGTCCCCGGGGGGAGCGTGGCGCTCGGCTTCGAGCTCGCCTGGCCCATCCTGCGCAGCAAGGAGCGGGGCGCCCTGGAGCAGAGCCGGGCCGCCCGCCAGATCAATGGCCTGCGGGTCGACCTGACGGCGAAGGAGATCGGCGCCGACGTCCCCACCGCCTTCGACACCGTGACCCGGAGCGCCCGCCAGCTGGCGCGGTCGAGCGACGCGGTGCGCCTCTTCGAGAGCACCGTCCTCAACGAGGAGAAGAAGTTGCGCGCCGGCACCTCGACCCTGCTCAACGTCATCACCCAGCGCGACCGATTGACCGCCGCCCGCCAGGGAGAGGTCTCGGCCCAGCTCAACCTCGCCCTCGCCCTGGTCGAGCTGCGCTTCGCCACCGGCACCCTGCTCGCGGTCGAGGGGGAGACCCCGGCCGTGCGCCGGGACCGTCTCACCACCGTTCCCTCTCCCACGGAGGCAACACCATGATCTTCCGCAAGGTCGCCCTGGAGCGGCTCTCCTCTCCCGAACAGCTCGACCAGCTGATGCAGGTGACCAATCCCCAGGGGTGGCTCGCCCTCACCGGCCTCTGCGGCCTGCTCGTGGCCTCTCTGCTGTGGGGGGTCTATGGCCGGATCCCCACCGAGGTGACGGGAGAGGGCATCCTCCTGCGTCATGGAGGCGTCTCGAATGTCGTCTCCAACGGTGCCGGCCAGGTCGAGGAGGTGCTGGTCGCGGTCGGCGGCGTCGTCCAGAAGGGGCAGGTGGTGGCCAGGCTGCGACAGGACCTCCTGCAACGGCAGATCGACGATTCCCTCGCCAAGCTGTCCGACCTGCGGGCCGAACAACAGGCGATGAAGCGCTCGGCCGACGAGCAGAAGCGCCTGCGCCAGCGCGACCTCGCACAGCAGAAATCGAATCTCAATGGGACGATCGACACCCTGGAGAACGACATCCGCCTCCTGGAGGCGCGGCGCGGCGCCGAAAAAAAGCTCCTCGACGACGGTCTGATCACCCACCAGACCTACCTGGACACCGAGCAGAAGCTGAACACCGATCGCGATCAGCTGGCGAGTAAGAAACTCGAATTGAACGGCCTGACGCTCAAGGACCTGGAGGCCCAGCACCAGCTCGACCAGGAGCTGGAGACGCGGAGCAACAGCATCAACGACCTCGAGCAGCAGATTCGGGAGGACCGGGCGAAGCTGGCGGAGAACCGCGTCGTCATCTCGCAGTACTCCGGCCGAGTCCTGGAGCTCCTCGCCGCCCGTGGCGCCGTGGTCAGTCCCGGCACCCCCCTCCTCTCTGTCGAGGTTCTCTCCGAGGAGCTGATGGCAGTCCTCTTCGTCCCAGCGGCCGAGGGCAAGCGCATCCATGCCGGCCTGCCGGCCCGCATCTCGCCCACCACCGTCAAACGCGAGGAGTACGGCTACATCCTGGGCCAGGTCCAGTGGACCTCCGACTTTCCCACCAGCGCGCTCGCCATGACCCGTCTGATCGGCAACGAGGCCCTGGTCACCAAGCTGATGAAGGAGGGTCCGCCGATCCAGATCGAGGTCGCCCTCGACCGTGATGCGGCGACTCCGACCGGCTACCGCTGGTCTTCGTCGCGCGGCCCCAACCTGAAGATCAGCAGCGGTACCCTCGCGACCGGAAGCGTCATCGTCAGGGAGCAGCGCCCGGTGAGCCTGGTCATCCCCACGGTGCGCGAGAAGCTGGGGGTCTGAAAGCGGTGCTGCGGCGGAAATCGGGAGCGCCGAAGGTCGGCAAACCGGCCCGCACCCCCACCGTCCTCCAGATGGAGGCGGTCGAGTGCGGGGCGGCGGCGCTCGCCATCGTCCTCGCCCATTACGGCCGTTTCGTGCCCCTGGAGGAGATGCGCCTCGCCTGCGGCGTCTCGCGCGACGGCAGCAAGGCGAGCAACATGGCGAAGGCGGCCCGCCGCTACGGCCTGGAGGCCAAGGGCTACAAGAAGGAGCCGGCCGACCTGCGGACCCTCCCCATGCCGGTGATCCTGCACTGGAACTTCAACCACTTCGTCGTGCTCGAAGGGTTTCGCAAAGGGCGGGTCTACCTGAACGACCCCGCCTCCGGGCCGCGCACCCTCTCCGAGGAGGAGCTCGACCAGTCGTTCACCGGCGTCGTCCTCACCTTCGCCCCCGGCTCGGAATTCGCCCGGGGCGGCTCGCCGCCCCGCCTCCTCCCCGCCCTTGGCCGCCGCCTCGGCGGCTCGGGAGGGGCGCTCGCCTTCGTCCTCCTCGCCGGGCTCGCCCTGGTCATCCCCGGAATGGTCGCCCCCATCTTCTCCAAGGTCTTCGTCGACAACGTCCTGCTGGAGAACCGCCGCGAGTGGCTGGGACCTCTCCTCCTCGCCATGGCGGCCACCGCCGTCCTCGCGGGCGCCCTGACCTGGCTGCAGCAGACCTATCTGCTGCGCCTGGAGACCCGGATCGCCCTCGCCTCCTCCAGCCGCTTCCTCTGGCACGTCCTGCGCCTGCCGGTCGAGTTCTACAACCAGCGCTTCGCCGGCGACATCAGCAACCGGGTGGCGATCAACGACCGGGTCGCCCAGCTCCTCTCGCGCGACCTGGCGACGAGCGCCCTGGGCGCCATCCTGGTCGTCTTCTTCGCCGTCCTCCTCTTCCAGTACGACGCCGTCCTCACCCTGGTCGGCATCGCCGTCATCTCGGGCAACGTGGCGGCCCTGCGCTACGTCTCCCGAAAACGGGTCGACGACAGCCGGCGCCTCCTCCAGGAGCGCGGCAAGCTCTACGGCACGGCGATCGGCGGCCTGCAGACGATCGAGACCCTGAAGGCCATGGGCGGCGAGTCGAGCCTCTACGCGCGCTGGTCGGGCTACCAGGCCAAGGTGGTCAACATCCGCCAGGAGCTGGATCGCACCACCCAAGTCCTGGACGCCGTGCCGCCGCTCCTCCTGGCGCTCAATACGGCCATCCTCCTGGGACTGGGCAGCCTGCGGGTGATGAACGGCGCCCTCTCCCTGGGGGGGCTCGTCGCCTTCCAGCTCCTCATGGTGAGCTTCGTCACCCCGGTCAGCCGCCTGGTCAGCCTGGGCGGCAAGCTGCAGACGGCCGAGGGGGACATGAACCGACTGGACGACGTCCTCGGCTACGCCATCGACCCCGCGATGTTGGAGGGAGTGGAGGCGACGGCGGGTGCGGCGGGCGCGGAGACGCCGTCCGAGCTGCCGGTCAAGCTCTCCGGCCGGCTGGACCTCGTCGACGTCACCTTCGGCTACAGCCCGCTGGCGCCCCCGCTGCTCGAAAACTTCAACCTGAGCCTGAAGCCCGGCTCGCGGGTCGCCCTGGTCGGCGGCTCGGGGAGCGGCAAGTCGACGGTGGCCAAGCTCGTCGCCGGTCTCTATGCGCCCTGGCAGGGGGAGATCCGCTTCGACGGCCGGCCGCGCGCCTTGGTGCCGCGGAGCGTTGTGGTCAATTCGGTGGCCACGGTCGATCAGAGTCTCTTCCTCTTCGAGGGGAGCGTGCGCGACAACCTGACCCTGTGGGACGCCACCCTCGGCCTGCCGGAGGTGGTGGCCGCGGCCCGGGACGCCTGCATCCACGACGACATCGCCGCCCGGCCGGGGGGCTACGACAGCCCGGTCGACGAGGACGGGGCGAACTGGAGCGGCGGCCAGCGGCAGCGGCTGGAGATTGCCCGCGCCCTGGTCGGCCACCCCACCCTCCTAGTCTTGGACGAGGCGACCTCCGCCCTGGACCCCGAAACCGAGCAGCAGATCGACGAGAACCTGCGGCGGCGGGGCTGCACCTGCCTGATCGTCGCCCACCGCCTGAGCACCATCCGCGACGCCGACGAGATCCTCGTCTTAGAAGGCGGCAAGGTGGTCGAGCGCGGTCCCCATGCGGAGCTGCTGCGGGCGGGCGGCGCCTACGCCCGGCTGATCCAGAACGAGTGAGATGAGCGTCAAGAGCCTGGAAGAACTGCTCCGGCCCGAGGCCCTGGAGGTCGAGGTCGGCGGCAACCTGCCGTTCCGCCTCGCTCCGGCCGAGACGGCCTGGTTCCTGGCCGCCGGCAAGGTGGAGGTCTTCGCCGTGCGCCTGGGCGAGGACGGGAGCGAGGGGCCGCGCACCCACCTGCTGACTGCCCGGGCCGGCCAGATGATCTTCGGGACCCCTCCGAGCGCGCCGGGCGGTGCCGGCGGGATGGCTCTCCTCGCCGTCGGCCTCCCGGGGACCCGGCTCCTCCAGCTGGCGGTCCCGCGGCTGCGGCAGCTGGCCCGCGACCCCGCCGTCGCGGCCGACCTCGCCACCCGGATCGAGGGCTGGATTCAGGGCCTCGCGAGCCAGATCCCGCGCGCCTCGCCGCCCCAGGTCTTCGCCGAGCTCCGGCCGGGAGCGGAGACCCGCATCGAGACGCCGGGCACCGCCGCCCGCTCGAACCAGGGTGTCGTCTGGGTGCGCCACGTCCTCGGCGACTCCTGCTTCCTGGGCGCTCCGGAGCTCGCCCTGGCGCCCGAGGAGTACCTCCTCCCCCTGGCCGAACGGACCTGGCTCGTCAGCACCTCTCCCCTGGAGCTCTCCGCGGTCGACACCCGCATCCTGCTCCGCGGCGGCGGCCTCTGGGAGGGGCTCGACCGCTACCACGAGCTGTTCCTCCGCCTGGTCGGCCTGGAGGTGGCCCGCGCCACCGAGGAGGAGCGCACCCGGCTGGGCCGCAAGGACGTGCGCGACCGCGGAACCGTCGCGGCGGCCCACGGGCGGCTCGCCGCGGTGCTGGGCGAGGACCTCCATGTCCCGCTCCCCCCGGAAGAACAGGAGGCCCCCCTCCTCGTCGCCTGCCGCTGGGTCGGCCGGGCCCAGGGGATCGACCTCCACCTGGATACCGCCGGCGGCGAGGGCCAGCGGGGACGCCTCCTCGATCGCATCTGCGCCGCCTCGCGGGTCCGGTTCCGGCGGGTGATCCTGCGCGAGGACTGGTGGCGCCGCGACAACGGCCCCCTTCTCGCCTTCCGCCTCCTCGACGAGAAGGGGGAATCCCGGCGGGCCGTCGCCCTCCTCCCCACCTCGCGCACGAGCTACGAGATGGTCGATCCGGCCGATCCCCTGGAAGCCACGCGCCGGCCGGTCAACGCCGCCCTGGCCGAGCGTCTGGCGGGCGAGGCCTACATGTTCTACCCGCCGTTCCCCGAGCGCCCGCTGAAACTGCGGGACCTCCTGCAGATGATGCTCCGCAACCGCCGGGACGACCTCGCGACCCTCCTCCTCATGGGGATCGCGGGTGGGGTGCTGGGCCTCCTCGTCCCGCTCGCCACCGGCGCCATCTTCGGCAGCATCATCCCCAGCTCCAACCGCGGGCAGCTGCTCGAAATGAGCCTCGCCCTGGCGGTCAGCGCCTTCGCCGCCGCCGCCTTCCAGGTCACCCGGAGCATTGCCGTCCTCCGCCTGGGCGGCAAGTTCGACGGCACGGTCCAGGCGGCCGTCTGGGACCGGCTGCTCGCCCTCCCGGTCGCCTTCTTCCGCCGCTTCACCGTCGGCGACCTGGCCTCCCGCTCGATGGGCATCGATTCGATCCGCGAGCTGGTGACCGGCAACGTCCTGACGGCGCTCCTCTCGGCCGTCTTCTCGGTCTTCAGCTTCGCCCTCCTCTTCGCCTACAGCCCCCGGCTGGCGTTCGTCGCCACCGGCCTCGTCGCCGTCCTCCTCGCGGTGACCGCGCTCCTGGTCTATCTCCAGTTGCGCAAACAGCGCCAGCTCCTCCACCTGGAGGGCCGGATCGCGAGCCTCCTCTTCGGCCTGATCAACGCCGTCGGCAAGCTCCGGGTGGCGGGGGCCGAGCGCCGCGCCTACGCCCTCTGGGCCGAACGCTTTGCCGCGCAGCGGCAGCGGACGATCGAGGCGCAGCGCTTCGCCAACGTGCAGGCGGCGTTCAACGCCGCCTACGGCGTGCTCACCCTCGCCGCCCTCTTCGCCATGGCCGGCGTCTCCATGCTCTCCACGGGGGCCGGGCTCTCGACCAGCGACTTCCTCGCCTTCAACGCCGCCTTCGGCCAGTTCCAGACTGCGGCCCTGTCGCTGATCGGCCTGCTCTCGACCGTCCTCACCATGGTGCCGATCTACGAGCGGCTGTCGCCGATCCTCACCACGCCGCCCGAGGTGGACGCCACCAAGGCCCAGGCCGGCGAGCTGGCCGGGGACGTCGAGCTCGGCCACGTCTCCTTCCGCTACAAGACGGACGGCCCGCTGGTCCTGGACGACGTCTCCTTCCGCGCCCGCCCCGGCGAACTCATCGCCCTGGTCGGCCCCTCGGGGTCCGGCAAGTCGACCTGCCTGCGGCTCCTCCTCGGGTTCGAGCAACCGGCCGCGGGCTCGATCTACTTCGACGGCCAGGACCTCCCCTCGCTCGACGTCCACTCGGTGCGCCGGCAGATCGGGGTGGTCCTCCAGAACGGCCGGCCGATGGTGGGGAGCCTCTACTCGAATATCGTGGGGGAGGGCGCCCTGGGGATCGACGCGGCCTGGGAGGCGGCGCGGATGGCGGGGCTCGAAGAGGACATCCGCGCCATGCCCATGGGTATGCACACCGTGGTCTCCGAGGGGGCCGGCACCTTCTCCGGCGGGCAGCGGCAGCGCCTGTTGATCGCCCGCGCTCTGGTCCACCGGCCGCGCATCCTGCTCTTCGACGAGGCGACCTCCGCCCTCGACAACCGGACCCAGGAGATCGTCAGCCAGAGCCTGGCGCGCTTGAAGGCCACCCGCATCGTCGTCGCCCACCGCCTGAGCACCATCCTCCACGCCGACCGGATCTACGTCCTCAAGGCCGGACGGGTGGTCGAGGAGGGCACCTACGAGGAGCTGGTGGCCCGGGGAGGGCTCTTCGCCCGGCTGGTCGAGCGCCAGACCACCTGACGTTGTAGACTTTACCCGAGCCCAGGGGACGAGCCGTGAAGTGCCCGCAATGCCAATTCGACAACCCCGCCCAGCAGAAGTTCTGCGGGGAATGCGGCGCCCGGCTGCAACTCCTCTGCCCCGGCTGCGGCGTCGCGAACCCCCCCGGCTTCAAGTTCTGCGGCGAATGCGGCGTCTTCCTTGCCCCCCTCGCCGGCAGTACCGGCGGGCCTGCCGGTGGCACCGCCGGCACTGTCGCGGCGCCGGCAGGAGCGGCGGGATCGCCCATCCTCCCCCCTGCCGCCGAGCCCGCCGCGCCCGAGAGAGAGCACAAGCAGGTCACCGTCCTCTTCTGCGACCTGGCCGGCGCCGCCGGCCTCGCCGAGCGGCTGGGCCCCGAGGGCATGCACGCCCTCTTGAAGCAGCTCTTCGAGCTGGCCCTCTCGGAGGTCCACCGCTACGAGGGGACGATCAGCCAGTTCCTGGGCGACGGTTTCATGGCCCTGTTCGGCGCCCCCATCGCCCACGAGGACCACGCGCACCGCGCCCTGCTCGCCGCCCTGGGCCTCCAGAAACAGCTCCAGGAGCGGGGGGCGGAGGTGGCGGCGGGGGTCCCGCTGGGGCTGCGGATGGGGCTCGACACCGGCTCGGTGGTCGTCGGCAGTATCGGCGGCATTGGCGGCATCGGCAGCGCCGGCGGCATCGGGCGCGCCGACTACACGGCGGTGGGCGATGCCAGGAACGTCGCCGCCCAGCTCCAGCAGAGCGCCCCGCCCGGCGCCATCGTCGTCAGCGCCGCCACCGCCAGCCAGGTCGAGGGCCACGTGCAGCTGGAGGCCCTCCCCCCCGTGCGGATCGCCGAGCGGGAGGAGCCGCTCGCGGCGTTCCGGGTCCTGGGGCTGCGCTTCGGCCAGGTGGACCGCGCCGCGGGGCGCCGCGGCGGTCCGCTCTCCCCCTTCGTCGGCCGGGAGCGGGAGCTCGAGGTCCTCCTGGAGCTCAAGGCCCAGGCAGCGGCCGGGCAGGGGCAGGTGGCCGGCATCGCCGGCGAGGCCGGCTCAGGCAAGTCCCGCCTCCTCTACGAGCTGCGACGGCGCCTGGGGAGCCGGCCGGTCGCCTACCTCTCCGGGCGCTGTCTCTCCTATGGTGCCGGCATCCCCTACCTGCCCCTCCTCGACATGCTGCGCGGCGCCTGGAACCTCCACGACCTCCAGGACCCCGAGCAGATCGGCGCCCGGATCCGCACCAGCCTGCTCGAAGTCGGGGACGATCCAGGAGAGTCCCTCCCCTACTTCCTCCGCCTCCTGGGGGTCCAGGCGGGGACGGAGGGGCTGGCCGGCCTCGAGGCCCAGGCGGTCCAGACCCGCACCTTCGCCGCCCTGCGGCGCATGCTGCTCGCCGCCGGCCGCCGCTCCCTCCTCATCCTGGAGATCGAGGACCTGCACTGGATCGACGCCACCTCCGAGGAGTTCCTCGCCTCCTTCGTCGAGGCCCTGGCCGCCGCTCCCGTCCTCCTCCTCGTCACCCATCGGGCCGGCTACTCGCCGCGCTGGATGGACAAGTCCTACGCCACCCAGATCAACATGCGGCGGCTCTCGGCGGCGGACAGCCAGGCGGTGGCGAAGGCGATCCTGAAGCGTGCCCGGCTGCCGGAGGACCTCGCCGGCGAGGTGCTGGAGAAGGCCGAGGGCAACCCCTTCTTCCTGGAGGAGCTGACCCGCTCGCTGATCGAGCATGGAGCCGGCGCGGCGGTGCCCGACACCCTGCAGGGGCTCCTGACCGCCCGCATCGACCGCCTCCCCCCGGAGCACAAGCGGCTCCTCCAGACCGCCTCGGTGCTCGGCCGAGAGGTCGCGCTCGACCTCCTGCAAGCGATCTGGGACCGCCCTTCCCGCCTGGAGCCGCTGCTCGCCGACCTCAAGCGCTGGGAGCTGCTGCACGAGGTGTCCGGCGCCGACCGCCCGGTGTACGTCTTCCATCACGCCCTGACCCAGGAGGTGGCCTACCAGACCCTCCTCTCCGGCCGGCGCCAGGCCCTGCACGCGGCGGCAGGGAGAGCCCTGGAGCAGCTCCATGCCGGCCGCCTGGAGGAGGTCTACGACCGGCTGGTCTACCATTATCCCAAGGCCGAGGAGACCGCGAAAGCCGTCCTCTACCTCACGCTTTTCGCCGATCAGGCGGCGCGCGGCTACGCCCATGCCGAGGCCGTCCAGGCTCTGTACCAGGCTCTCCTGCATGCCGAGCAGCTGCCCGCGGGCGAGCGCGCCCCGCGCCTCCTCGACCTGGTCCTCCGCCTCGCCTCCTCGCTCTTCCCCCTGGCCCGGTTCCCGGAGACCCTGGAGGTCCTCCATCGCTACCGGGGCGCCCTCGACGAGATCTCCGACCCGGCGCTCGCCGCGCGCTACTCCTTCTGGCTGGCGCACACCTACAGCTATCTGGGAAATCAGGACGCGGCGGCCGAGAACGCTCGCGCCTCGATCGCCGCCGCCGAGCCGTGCGGCGACGAGGCGACCCAGGGCAAGGCCTTCTATGTCCTCGGGCGGGACTGCTTCTGGTCGGGGCGTTTCTCGGAGGGGATCCAGCACAGCCTGAAGGCCATCGTCCTCCTCGAAAGGAGCGGCGAGCCCTGGTGGCAGGGACAGACCTACTGGGTGGCCGGCTTCCATCACTATGCCCTGGGCCGCTTCCCGGCGGCCCTCCAGGCGATGTCGCGGGCGCAGGCCATCGGCGAGGCCCTGGGGGATCACCGGCTCGACGCCTCCTGGAGCACCGGCTACTTCTACGTCTCCATGGGCGACGTCGAGCGGGGGATCGCGGAGTGCCAGGGCGGCCTGACCCGCGCCCAGGACCCCCTGAACACCGCCGCCGCCTTAGGTTTCCTGGGCTACGCGTATCTCGAACGGGGGGACGTGGCACGCGCCCGGGGATCTCTCCAGTGCTCGGTCCAGATGCTCGGCGAGACCGGCTTCAAGCCGCTCCTCGGCTGGTTTTCCGCCTTCCTGGCGGAGGCGCACCTGGCGGAGGGTCTTGCCGAGGAGGCGCGGGAGCTGGCGCACAAGGCGCTGGCGATCACCCGCGAGGCCGAATTCGGCTACGGCGCAGGGCTGGCCCAGCGGGCGCTCGGCCGCATCGCGCGCGGCAGCGGCGACTGGGCCGCGGCCGCAACCCACCTTCAGGAGGCCTTCGCGACCTTCACCGCGCTCGAAGTCCCCTTCGAGATCGGACGCCTCCACCTGGATCAGGCGGAGCTGGCGCACTCCCAGGGCGACTCCGCAACCGCGGCGTACGCGCTCGGGGAAGCCCATCGACTGTTCGCCGAGCTTCAGCTCCCCCGCCACCTGGAGCGGGTTGCCCGGCGGTCGAGCGAGTTGGCGGTTCCGCTGCCACTCGCGACGGCCTCGACGCCGGGCTAGAACCGCTGGCTAACCGCCCGTCCCTCCCCCCGACGAGCTCGGCGGCGGCGGGTCGTTCCAGGCGCCACCGGCGGCCTTGTCGAGATCCTCGTCGGAGAGCTCCTGGAAGCTGCGGAGCAGCTCCTCGGCGTCCTGTCGGGTCAACCGGTATCCTTTCTCCGCCGTCCGACGAACCGCTTCCTCGACCTCGCCCCCAAGCCGGGAAAGCTCCTCCCTGAGGACGCTGTCGCGCTGCAAGACCAAAATCAACCGTTCAAGCTCGGCGCTTCTCATGATCAATCCTCCTATAAGGGTCTGGTGCGTACCAACAGGAGTCACCGGCCCAGGACCCAGCTGTAGGTTGTGTACGTAAGTATACCACATTTCTGGCTCTGGCGAGTAGATACTGGCATTCTACGCCAGAATGACTGCGATGCATCAAAAATGCAGATTTTAGATAGATGCGAACTTAGCGCCATGGATGCTCTCCCAGCCAGGCGTCTAGAGTGTGGCGAACGCGAGGCTGACGAGGTCCTGAAGCCGCCGGGCCGGCACCAGGTCGCGCGCCGCGCGGTAGGCGAGGAGCGACTCCAGGTCGCTCCAGGTGGTGGGGTCGGCCTCGGCGAGGCGCCGGAACGTCCGCCACAGGATCCGGGCGACATAGGCTTCCTCGGCGGTGGCAAGCCCCAGCCGGTTGGCCGTCATGTGGATCTGGTTGACGAAGATCCGCGATCTCGTCGCCTCTTCCACGCCCGCCAGCTCCCTCCCCAGGCACCGCGCCACCTCGCCGTCCTCAAGCGGCGAGAGGGCGGCCAACCCGAGCTTTTCGATCTCCCGGCGCAGCAGCCCCACCAACCGGTCCCCGCTCTCCCCGAAAGCCCGGTCCGCGCGCTCGCGGATGAGATCCGGCCCCGCCCCCAGGATGGCCCGGGGCTCGGCGATCAGGCTCTCCAGGTCTTCGACCTCGTCGGCGAACCCGAGGACGTGGCGCGCCTCCAGGCGCAGCGCGATGGTCAGCCACTCCCCGGCGCTGACCGTGGCGCGGTGGCCGAGCAGGCCCAGGGCACGGGCGCTCGAAAGGACGAAAAAGTCGAGCGACTTCCCGATCAGCTCGCTACCGCCATAGCGCTCGACTTCCGGCTCGAAGGGGATCTCCTCGATAGAATTGTCCGCCAGGGCGCGGCTGACGGCGCCGGCAAACGAACGGGCCGGCGAGGGAAAGGCGGTGAGATAGTCCGCGACCTGCTCGCGGACGGTCTCCCGGACGGCGTCCCGGCTCCCGGGAGTGGGGCGAATCCGGAGCCGGATGTGGGGTCCCCCCAGGACGTGGCGCAGGAAGAAGAAGCTCTCGAGCTTCCCCTCCTGCCACAACGACCTCACCAACGGCCGCACCAGGTCGGTCAGGAGCTGATCCCGATTCCCGGAGTGATAGGCGACGTGAAACGACAGCCACTCCGCGCCGGGAGCCATGAATGGGGTGTCCACAGGCCGAACGATATCCCTTCAGGAGAAGGGAATCACCCTACGGGATCGGACACGATCGTCGACACGCCGAGCGAGCGTGAAGGGAGGGATCGCCAGATCAGGTCTCGATACTGCCGCCGGTCGTCCCGCGGCCGGTGCAGTCAGAGTCCAGGTGGCCGACACCGCCGACGACCGCACTGAGATCCTCCTCCGAGAGGGGAGCGATCTCCAGGTTGTCGACCTCGATCAGGTCGTCCTTCTCGGGGGGATGGGCGCGTTCGTCACGACCTCTCTCGTTCATTGGGGCCTCCAGCTGTTAGCCTCAAAATAGAACTACCACATTCATGGTTTAACTATATCACAAGCCGAAGGGGAAGAGGAGGTGGCCAGGTAACCGAATCCGAGATACGCCTTCGCCTCGGGTGGCCGGTCCGGCTGGCCGACGACCTTGAGATGGGAAAGGAAGCGGACGCAGAACCCTCCCATCCCCGCCACCTCGACCGGCCAGAGGGCCGGGGCGGTCCAGAACGAGTCGTGCCCCGGCCAGGCGAGGAGAGCGTCCCGCTTCTCAGGGGAGCAGAGACCCCGGTCGACCAGCCGGGCGAGGAGCTCCGCCCAGCGCCGCTCCCGGTCGGGCTGCCGGGGGAAGGCGCCTTCGAGGCCGATCCGGGGGAGGATCTCGCCCGTCGGGCCGATGTCAAACGACAGGTGGGGGTTCTCCGCGCCCTCCAGAAGCGGCGCAAGCGCCGCCGCCGTGACGCCGGCATGGGGGGCCAAACGCCCCAGGTACTCCATCCTCCCGGCCGCATCGAGGCCCAGGATCTCCAGGCGGACGGCCTCCTCCCCCCGGGAGAGCAGGCTGAAAGCATAGAGAAGCCGCCCGGGGCTCGGCACCTCTCGCGCGCAGAGCAGGACCGTCTCGCGCTGTGCCGCCCCGAGAGCCCGGCCATAAAGGGCGGGCAGCAGCGAGTCCGCGAGCCAGAGGGGGTCGGCCTCCGGGGGGAGTTGGACGCAGAGGACGGGGAGGGGGAGATCGGCCGCCTCCCGGTGCAGGTCGAATTCGAGCCAGAGGGTGGGAACCTGCTCCCACTCCCCCTCCGCCCAGCGGGAGAGGAGAGCCTGGAAGTGGGACCCGGGCAGCTGCCGGGCCAGCCGGCAGGCCTGCTCCGGCCGGGAGAGGCGGACGGAGAGATCGGCCTGCGGCTCGTCCGCCGCCAGGCGGACCTCGATGACCCCGAGGCCGTCCGAGGGAAGGTTGCGGGCGGTGTCTTCGAGGCGGCTCCGCGCCTGCTCGTCGACGAGAGATTGGGCGAGGCAGGGTCCGGCGACCGCCAGCCAGCGGTCGAGGGTCGGCAGCGGCACCTCTGGGGAGTGAGGCATGGGGGCTCGGTAGAGGCACACAAACAGGCAGCTCCAGGCATCCTGTCCTGCCCGCCTATAGGTCGTTCTAGGCGCCACGAGTCTACCAGCCCCTATTCGGCTCACATCGCAGTATCGCTCCTAAGAAGCCTCTTGACTTTAATTTTCAGTGGGTCCATTATAAGGATTAGCTGGACTTCGGAGATGCGCACAAGCATCACATTGGACTGTTTTGCTTTTGATCGTGCTTGCCACGGCCTGGTTGGTAGAAGGAGCCCGTATGCCCTTAGGACTGACTAGCAAGTTCGAGATCCTGCAGCAATCGCCCCACGACCTCCTGGCTACACCCGCTCCCGAAGGCCCGCCCCCAAGCTCAAGCCAGCACTGGATTCCCTCCCGCTACAACGTCCGAGCGACCGCCGAAGACGGCCGTCTGGTGTTGTGGAACACTCTCAGCGGCAAGATGACAGTGTTCAAGCCCGAAGATCGCGATGTCGTGCTCGGCCTGTTGGAGAGGAAAGGCTTCGAGGCGCCGAAGGAGAAGGTGGTCAAATACCTGGTGGAGCGTGGCTACTTGGTGCGCAAGGGTGTCGACGAGTTCCGGCAGTTCCAGCAGCTGTTCGGCCAGCAGCACTATCGGACCGACGCGCTGGAGCTGATCTTGATGCCCTCGGAGGACTGCAACTTCCGGTGCAAGTACTGCTACGAAGACTTTGCTCAGGGGACGATGATCCCCGAGGTTCGCGAGAGTATCAAGAACCTGGTACGGAAGCGGATTAAAAAACTCAACCGGCTCCACATTAGCTGGTTTGGTGGTGAGCCCCTCTACGGCTGGCAAGCGGTGGAGGATCTGGCACCATTCTTCGTCGAAATTGCAGACGAAAACGAGGTACCTTTCAGCTCGCACATGACTACAAACGGCTATCTGCTCACGCCTGAGATAGCTGACAAACTTTTTGCCTGGCGCATACGGAACTTTCAAATCACCCTCGACGGGCCGCCTGAACACCACAACCACTCTCGCATCGGCCGCGATGGCAGTTCGACCTTTGAACAGATTTTTGCCAATTTAAAGGCTCTCGCCCATAGAGAAGAAGATTTTCAGGTATTACTACGTGTTAACTTCGACCAAACAAACTCTGGCGGCCTATCCCTGCTCGTCGAGATGTTATCGTACGAGTTTAAGGGCGACTCACGCTACAGCCTCTCTCTGAAAGCAATCGGCAAGTGGGGTGGCCCTAACGATGCACAACTCGACGTCTGTGGCGGCGGCGAAGCGGCAAGCATCCGGCGCGACATCATGGCACAAGCCCGGCGACAAGGCCTCTACTTCGGCAGCTTGCGGGATGCCGCTCGAATGGGAAGCCAGGTATGCTACGCCGCCCGTCCGTACAACTTTCTCATCGGTGCTACAGGCAAGGTGATGAAGTGTACTATTGTCCTCGACAAGGACGATAGCAATGTAGTCGGCCGAGTCACTCCGGCTGGGGACCTAGAACTCGATACCGACCGCATGGCGCTGTGGACCGAACCCGCCTTCGAGCAGGATACCCAGTGCCGCAAGTGCGTATTTGTGCCGAACTGCCAAGGGATTCACTGCCCCTTGGTCCGCATCGAGGAAAACACTCAACCTTGCATCTCAACACGCAGCAATCCTAAGAGCGAGTTGCTGGCAATCCTCGATGCTCCAGGTAATAAAGGACGTCGCGTGTCGGCGGGAAAGCTGGCACCGAGGGACGGAGCATTAATCGACAAACCGAACGATATACAATCAAGAGCATAGAGCTCGCTCTCACATCGTGCGAGAGCATTTTCTGAACCGAGCCGAATGGGCTCAATGCAAAGGAGTCAGGAAAATGACTGACCAGGAAAAGAAAACGGTAGATGTCGACGGTCTTGAGGTCACCGAACTCGAGGAGACGGATCTCGAAGACGTTGCCGGTGGCACCTTCGATCCCGTCACTAATAACAGTTGCCCGACGAACGTCAGTTGCGGCCTGAATGCAAACTAGCAGTATCTAGGTTTGATCCATGGCCCTCTCGGACCTGCGCCAGACACAGGTCTTGCCAAAACTCTGGCGCAGGTCCTTCAGGGCTCCATCGTTCCTAGCCGGCGAGCCCCGCTGGGGTCTCAGTTCTCATGATTTAGGTGACTTCAGGGCAGAGTTCAAATGAACCAATACTTCCAGAGCTTGGGCGAAGGTATCGAACGAGCGTGGCTCGAACATAGCTATGACGAAGAGGTCTTCCCAACTCTAGCGCGCGATGCGCTGGAGCGCAATCCGCCGATCGGGCATGTCGAGGTACCCGATATACTCGACTGGATCTTTGGTCCTTTTCAGATATTCCGGCAGCCAAATCACCGGGATCTCTTTGGCGAGCCGCCGGTAATGCTGTTCCAGGCACCGCGGTTCTACATTGAGGTATTATTCTGGCTCTCGGGAACTACATCCATTCACGAGCACGCTTTCTCCGGTGCATTCTCAGTGCTTGCCGGCTCTAGTGTCCATAGCCATTGGTATTTCGAGCGAGAGCAGGCGATTAACTCCCGCTTGCTTTGCGGCCGACTGGAGCGAGTTTCGACTGAGATTTTGCGTCCCGGCGGCGTGCGGCTGATTCGATCTGGAGATCGATTGATTCATCAGCTCTTTCACCTAGAGCTGCCCTCTGTCACTATCGTTATTCGCACCAATGAGGATCGTCCCCATCTGCCTCAGTACAAATACCTATTGCCTGGCCTTGCAATTGACCCTGAGGACCGCGACGGCCTGAGGACACGACGCCTCATCTTCATCGACGGAATGGCCAACGGTCACATCGACGGCCTGCGGAAGTACTCCTGTAGGTTGATCGAGAACGGCGACCTGGAAACTCTCTTCTATATGTTTTCAACCTTGACCCGCCGAAAGGTAGAGCAAGGGCTTCTTGAGGATCTTTATGACATCGCCTACCAACGTCATGGCAACATTGTGGACCTTTTCCGCAAGGCGTGCGAAGGAGAACGGCGGACCCGCATCGTGACCGCTCTGCGCTCCAAGGTCTCCGGCCACGAAGAGCGCTTCCTCCTTGCGCTGTTGATGCTGATGCCTGACCGCAACGCAATCTTTGAGACCATCCGGCTCCAATTCCCCCACGCCGAGCCGCTAGCGGCCATCGAGACGTGGCTTGAAGGCATGTCCGGCAAAGAAACAGTGGGGTTCGAATTAAATGAAATCAATCGAATTATTTTCCGTGGCCTCGTCGAAGGCCTGGACACGGAAAGTCTTTTCCGTCGGCTACAGTCCGACTTCCGTGGCGATTCGATCGACGAGCATAGAGACCGGCTGCTCGTCCACGCGAAGCAAATGGCAAGGTCGGACCTCTTCTATCCTCTTCTCTCCAACTCTCCGCTGCGAGAGAACCGGCTATCATGAACCGGCGAACCCCAGACTCCGGGTCATCCGTGCTTGGCACTCTCCTGATCGAAGCGTTCAACGGCTATCGACATGGTCTGCATAGGCAACTCCAGACTCGTACGCACATGCCACCTCGGGATTTCAATGCACTCATCTTCCTTGGTACCATCGGATGGGCGCGGCTGAAAGATCGCATACGGCTACGCCAGCTCCATATTGCCTGTAGCGATGGCTTGACCGCTACACGCCAGAGTCGCCACGAAGAGGCCCTTCGTTGCTATGAACTAGCCAAGGAGCATCTCGCCTGCTTGGAGAATGGTGACCGCCTAGCCTGGCTTCTCGGAGTTTCAACCTACCAGGCAGGAGTCGCCTACCTAGACTTTCGACGCAATCGGGCCGAGCGAGCCAGAGGCCGCCTCGACTGCTCTATGGACGCAGATCTCGAGTTGGAGCAGGTAGGGCTGCCAGTAATGCAAATGCACCGTATCCAGCAGGGGCATAATCTCGCGCGTATGGACTTGCGGCTCGGCAGGCGTGAAGCCGCGATTCGGCTCGCCGGCATGCTGTTGGCTTATATGGAACGCCGAATCGACGAACTGCCCTACCACCGCAAATGGAGTCCCAGGTCGTTACAGGCGGTGCCACGCACTCTGCTAAGGGCAATGATCCACCAGATCATCGGCGAATCGGCGGACTACATCGTCACCGGCGACGCACAGGCAGAGGAGTGGCGCGTCCTGATCGAGGCATCTCAGCTCCACCCTGAGGCTGAGGCCGCCGTCTTTCCACAGGTGCAGCATGCTCTAAGGGCGCAATACTGCTATCTCGTAGGAGACGTAGAGGGCTATTTGCGCAACCTGGAGCGATTCTTCCGCCTTGGCATCCGCAACTGCCATCTGCTCTGGTATGCGATCATGGTCGGGTTGGTGGATTTCTGCCGCGAGTTGAACACGCATCTCTCGGGCCAGGTATTGAATGTGATCTTGCGCGATTCAGTCAAGTGGAGAGGCCTGCCCCCTCTCCTACGCAGCCGACTGGATGGTACGGCGGTGCTGCGTACCGTAGCATGAACATGCACGGTAAGCTCTCGTTCTGCCCCCTACGCCACCCGCCCCCCCTCCCCCTCTCCGATCAGCGCCCCCACCCCCCGCACCCCCTTGTCCACCACCTCCAGTCCCTCGATCTCCTCCCCCCCCGCCGCGCCTAACTCCTTGAATCTCCTCGCCGCCGGCAACACCCTCCCCTCCAGCGAGCCCACCGTCCGATTGTAGGCATCCACCGCCTGGGAGAGGTTCCTTCCCACCATCCCAAAGTGCCCCACCAGGGTGCGGAGGCGCTCGTAGAGGGTCTTCCCGAGGTCGCTGATCTCCCTGGCGTTCTCGGCCACCTGCTCCTGGCGCCAGCCGTAGGCGACGGCCTTCAGGAGCGCGATCAGGGTCGTGGGGGTCGCCAGGATCACCTTCTGGTCGGCGCCGTGCTCGATGAGCTGGGGGTCCTGCTCTAAGGCGGCGCTGAAGAAGGTCTCGCCGGGGAGGAAGAGGACGACGAACTCGGGGGCGGGCTCGAACTGGCTCCAGTAGTTGCGGGCGGCGAGCTTGCCGAGGTGGAGGCGGATATGGCGGGCGTGGGCCTGGAGCTTCTGGCGCCGGCTGTCCTCGTCGGTCGCCTCCAGGGCTTCCAGGTAGGCCTCCAGGGGGGCCTTGGAGTCGACCACCACGTTCTTCCGGTTGGGCAGGCGGATGACGAGGTCGGG
>Ga0137404_10000312_pt1 | contig 31833 bp, 26 predicted proteins | sample CZOMad2_1_16fung_FD_108285 | JGI IMG/M metagenome (GOLD analysis project Ga0137404, IMG submission 108285) | Vadose zone soil fungal communities from Angelo Coast Range Reserve, California, USA - CZOMad2_1_16fungal (Illumina Assembly) | ecosystem: Environmental > Terrestrial > Soil > Vadose... | reverse complement strand
TGATGAAAAACCAAGCGTAGCCACAGAGACACGGAGACACAGAGAAAGATGAGAACAAAGAGGGTAAGCATTTGTTGGCATTTCTGATGAGTTCTGAATCCTTCCAATCTCTGTGACTCTGTGTCTCTGTGGCGATTTTGCTTTTTTCAGCACCCTCCTAGGTCCTTACGTCCGAAGAGCAATCCAAATGCGTTGACAGGTTTCTGAAAATAACCCTAGACTTGCGCGTCTTCTCGACCGCTACCGTCTACGGCAATTTCAGAGGTGCTCGTAATGCTCAATCAAAGCTTAACCGCAAAAAGAATCTTCCTCAATGCTGGTTTGGTGTTTGTCGCGCTGCTCCTGTTCGCGGCGGGCGCGTTTGCCCGGCCACAGGATCCAGCCGAACGCCAGAAGGCGATCGATCTTTACGAGTCGAACAACTTTACCGCGGCCTTGCCCCTGCTGGAAAAGGTAGCGGCGGACAATCCTAACGATTCAGTTATTCTCTCAAAGTTAGGCTTTGCTCTCTATGCCACCACTGCGGCTGAAAAAGATCCGGCGTTGCGTCAGAAGTTACGGGATCGCGCCAAGGCGACGTTGCTGCGCGCTCGATCTCTGGGCGATAACAATAACTTGACCACGATGGTCATCGACGCGCTGTCGTCGCCGGATCCAACAGAGGTCCCGTTTTCTAAAATCCAGGCGGCCGAGGCCGCGATCAGGGAAGGCGAGGCTGCCTTTGTCAAAGGCGATTTGGACAAGGCGTTGGCAGCGTACAAGCGCGCGCTCGAGTCGGACCCGCATTTGTACGACGCGGCGCTGTACGCCGGTGATGTGGAGTTCAAGAAAGCATCCAACTCAACCGACCCACAGTATCGCAGCGATCCATTTTGACGCCTCCGGAACCTGGTTCGCCAAAGCCATCGCCATCGACGCCAACCGGGAAACGGCCTACCGGTATTGGGGCGATGCTCTGGACGCGCTTGGCAAAACCGAACAAGCCCGTGACAAATTTGTTGACGCCATTGTCGCCGAGCCGTACGGCCGCCGCGCGTATGTTGGTCTCACGCAGTGGGGCGATCGACATAAGGTGACGCTGGGCCACCCGCGGATCGATCCGCCGAACTCGACCAGCACCCAGGACGGCAAGACCACTCTCTCGATCGATCCGCAGACTCTGAACAGCACCGATGGTTCGAACGAATGGCTAATGTACGATCTGACGCGGATCGCCTGGAAACAAAGCGATTTCTTCAAAAACTATCCCGACGAAAAAGTTTACCGGCACAGTTTGAAAGAAGAGGCAGCCGCACTGCGAATGGTCGCTGAAGCGGCCGCCAAAGATCTAAAGTCCGGCAAGGTCAAAACGCTCGAAGTGTCGCTCGATAACCTGGTGCGGGTGAATGACGCCGGGTTGCTCGAACCGTACATTCTGTTTGCGCACGCCGATCAGGAAATCGCGCGCGACTATGCGGCGTACCGGACAGCAAATCGCGACAAGCTCAGGCGGTACTGGCTGGAAGTTGCGATCGGGATTAAGTAGCGCAAGTTGTTAACTTGCGATTGTTTTTGCTTTGAGTCTAATGCGTTTGAAAGATGAAGAGAACTCCCACTACTGATCGCCTCAGTTACAAGTCCTTCTACAGACGAAACCTGCCACACATTCAGCCTCTTAATACCGCTTTATTCTTGACCTTTCGTCTCGCGGGCTCCTTGCCGATTGAAGTTCTCGGGCGAATGGCTGATGAACGGAGGTTACTAAAAGAAGCTTTGAAGAACGACCCTGCAGGATCTCCGTCGCGTTTTCGTGAACTCGCGCGTCGGCACTTTTCAATGCTGGAAAGCTGGCTCGACAAGGCGACACTCGGGCCAACGTGGCTCGCGGATGCGCGAGTCGCCGATGTTGTCGCTGAGGCTCTGCACCACCGTGACGACAAGAAATACAGATTGGACGCTTATTCAATCATGCCGAACCATGTCCACTCTGTCTTTGCGCCTCTAGCGCAAAACGATACGCCGGAGTCTCTCTCATCAATCATGCATTCGCTGAAACGCCATACCGCGAAGCGGGCCAACCAAATACTGGCTCGTTCGGGCGCTTTCTGGGAGCACGAGAGCTTCGACCATTACATCCGGAATCGAGCTGAATGGAAGCGAATAATAAAGTACGTCCTTGAGAATCCCGTGAAGGCTGGCTTGGTAAAAACGTGGGAGGAGTGGCCCTGGAACTATCGTCGAGAGCCACTCGCGGAGCGGGACGCAAGTTAACAACTTGCGCTACATTTATCTCCCCGGCGCGGGTTTGCGCGGGATCTTCTCGGCGCGATCTGCCGTCAGATAGACGAAAGCTGCCATGATCGTCGCGGCCTGTTTCATGTCGTCGGCCTGAATGCGATCGAACACGTCCATGTTTGAGTGGTGCGTGCGCGTGTCGTATTCAATCTCGTCCTGAATGAACTGAAATCCCGGCAGGCCGATGCGATCGAACGAAAGGTGATCGGTGCCGCCCGTGTTCGAGATGGACAAAGTGTTCGCTCCCCAAATATTTTCGTTCGGCCGATCGCGGAAGGGCATCAGCCACTGACGAAAGATCGGCCGTACAGCCTCGTTGCCCTGCATGTATACGCCGCGAATCTTGCCCGTGCCGTTATCGAGATTGAAGTAGCAGTCGAACTTGTCGTACTCAGGCTTGGTCGTGAGCTTTGGCGGAGCCGCCGGCTGACTGTTGGGCGTTGCTGGAGGCACAACGCCAGGGTTGCCGGGCTCAAGGTTACCGAAATGCTCTTTCACATAAGCAGCCGAACCAAGCAGTCCTTCTTCTTCACCCGTCCACAATCCGATGCGAATCGTCCGTTTCGGTTTCAGGCCCAGCGTCTGGATGATGCGCATCGCTTCCATCGCGACTGCTACACCGGCGCCGTTGTCGGTGGCGCCTGTGCCCGCGTGCCATGAATCCATGTGGCCGCCCAGCATTACGATTTCATCTTTCAAGGCCGGATCACTACCCGGAATTTCAGCGATCGTGTTGTAGCCCATCAGATCGGCATCCTGCCATTCGACGGCGATGTTCACTTCCATTCTTACTTTCTCGCCGGCCTGCAGCATCCGAATGATCCGGTTGTAGTGTTCGTTCGCCAGCGTGATTTGCGGCAGAATCTTTGGAGCGATCTTGTCATAGACATTCACGCGGGGGGCCGGGGTGGCCGGCGCGACGTCGGGAATAATCGCTGGCACGCTAGCCTGTTGCACAAAGACCGTTCCGCCATCGCCGGCCCGGCTGCCATCGGCCAGCACCGCCGCGCCTTCTTGCTGCGCGAACATCAGCTTGCGCTGGTTAAAATTCAGCGCCGCGCGCTGTTCGGGCGTCATCCGAAAACCACCACCGCCGCCGCCCGCACCACGTCCGCCTCCCGGCGCTGGGGCGTCAGCCAACGCCAACAAACTCTTTTCGTCTTGCCGCGTACCGAGCGGAGCGAAACGCGCTTTCAATTCACGCGGCCCCTGAGTAATGACGATCGCGCCCTTCAACTTGCCCTTGTACTTTTCCAGATCGGCTTCGGTTTTCGCGTCGATGTAAACGACCTCGCCAGTGATCGCGCCATTGGTCGCCGGCGACCAGGCCTTTGGATAAGCGATCAGCGGAATGTTCAGCGGATCTACGATCTGCGCGCTGAAGCGCTTCAAGCTCCAACCGCGGCCGAACGGTCCCCACGCTTCGAGGTGCGCGTTCTGCATGCCCCACTTCTCCAGCGTTTCGCGCGTCCAGTTGTTGGCACGCTTCATTCCCGGCGAAGCGGTCAGGCGCGGACCGATCACATCGCTAAGATATGAAAGCGTCTGCATCACCTGCGAACGATTCATGCCTTCGTCCTTGATGCGGACGACGGGATCGTTCGGATCGGGGGCCGGCTGTTGCTGGCCTCCGGGTTGCTGGCCGAAAGCGGCGTACGGAACGAGCAGAACGAAAAGCAGAAGGGTGGCGGCAAATTGGCGTCGGATCATCGTAGGCTCCTATTCAAGAATTGATTTGTGGAAAGCTGGTTCGGCGACCCAAGGAAATCCAGGCAAACGAACTATAACTGAATTGACGTTGCTTATACTCGGAAAGTTACAAAGATTCAAGGTTGATGCGGTCCGCAGATTACACAGATTTCACAGATAGAAAAAAGCAGACAACCGAAACAGCCACAAAAAAGCACAAGAGGCACAAACGAATGCCGCCAAATCCTTTTTGTGCTTCTGCGCCTCTTTGTCGCCTGTTCTGCGGAATCTGCGTAATCTGCGGATAATCTGCTTTCTTGCGGTGGGGCTACTGCCTCGCTTTGATTTCAGGTTATGATTGCCGCGAAATACACCAGAGCTAAATCAATGTCATCAGCCAGGACCCAGCCCGCGCGCGGCATGCGCGACTTTCTGCCCGCCGACGTGCGCAAACGTGAATACGTCATCGGCGTCATCAAGTCTGTCTACGAACGATATGGTTTCGAGCCGCTGGAAACTCCCGCTGTCGAAAACATCGAGACCCTGATGGGCAAGTATGGCGAAGAAGGCAATCAACTCATCTTCAAAATCCTCAAGCGCGGTGAACATGAAAAGACTGGCCAAGCCGATCTGGCTTTGCGTTACGATCTGACGGTGCCTCTGGCGCGCGTCGTGGCCCAATATCAAAACGAGCTGCCAAAGTTTTTCAAGCGCTACCAGATTCAACCCGTCTGGCGCGCCGATCGACCGGCGCGGGGGAGATTTCGCGAGTTTTATCAGTGTGATGTGGATGTGCTGGGATCGAAGTCGATGGTGGTGGAAGCGGAGTTGATCGCGGCGGCGAGTGATGCTTTGGCGGCTTTGGGATTCAAAGACTTTGTCGTTCGCGTGAATCATCGCCAGGCATTGACCGGGATTCTCGATCAAGCCGGGGTGCCATCTGACAAACAGGCGGACGCCCTGATCGCGCTCGACAAGATGGATAAGGCCGGAGCCGAAGGCGTGGCGCGTGAATTAGCTGAGCGCGGCATCGTCGATGAAGCCGCCGTTAAGCTAATGCGTTTTTTCGAAGGCCTCGCGGGCGTCGAACGCGCGGCCGGGTTTGCGGATCTGGGTGAGCCAGGCACGGAGAGGACGGCTTTCAACGCAGATATTCTTGGCCGTCTGGTTGAGTTCATTGGGGCGCACGAAAGTGGTTCCAGGGGTGTTGATGAACTCCGGCAGGTCCTGCAATTCGCGAAAGCCAGCGGCACTGAGAAGAGAATCAAACTTGATCCCACTCTGGCTCGCGGATTGTCCTACTATACCGGCGCGATCATTGAAATCAATGTCGCCGATCTGGCGGGCAGCCTCGGCGGCGGCGGACGTTATGACAATCTGGTGGGGATGTTTCTTGGTAAAGACGTTCCGGCGTGCGGTTTTTCTCTCGGCCTTGAGCGAATCATCGTGGTGATGAGCGAGCGCAATATGTTTCCGGCTGAATTGGTTTCATCGCCGGCGGATGTGATGGTGACGATCTGGAATGAAGATTCGTTTGGCGAGTCCCTGTCGCTGGCTACTGAATTAAGAAGCGCGGGGTTGCGAGTCGATCTCTATCCTGAAGCAGATAAGATGGGGAAACAGTTCAAGTACGCCTCGTCGCGCAGCATTCCGTTTGTCGCGATAGTCGGTGACGATGAGCGCGCTCGTGGTGAAGTTGCGATCAAAGATTTGCGATCGGGCGAACAGCGATCCGTAAAGCGGAGCGACGTCGCAGCAGCAATGAGCGGTAAATAGCGTTGACCTCAATCAGCCGGCGAAGCCTGGCGGTATATCAGTAGCCCACAGCGCAAGCTGTGGGTACGATGACGAAGATGTTTGATTGAGCCCGCTTTAACGGGCGACATAACTGCCATAATTCTAAATATGTCGCCCCTGCCGGGGCTCGTATTCCTAATTTGCGCTAACCCACAGCTGGCGCTGTGGGCTACTGATATTTCGCCAGCTTTGCTGGCTGATCGACTGGATCTATAGGCTTTCGCCTGCTCCGCAGGCTAACTACCAAGTGATGAACGATCAATCAGTCGCCGAACATTACCTGGCCGACGCGCTGCAAACTTTTCGCGATTACAAGACGCTTGCGGAACGCGCGTTTGCGCAAATCAGCGATGAAGACTTCTTCAAGACGATCGACCCGGAATCGAACAGCATCGCCGTCAACATGAAGCACATGGCCGGCAATATGCTCTCACGCTGGACCGACTTTCTGACCAGCGACGGTGAAAAGCCCGAGCGCAATCGCGACCTCGAATTTGTGATGCTGCCGAAAACTACGAAGGACGACATGATCGCTTACTGGGAGCAGGGCTGGAAATCTGTCTTTGACGCAATCGAACCCTTGCAGCCGGAAGACCTGATGCGCACCATAACGATCCGCGGCCAGGATCACACGGTTATTCAGGCCATTAATCGCCAGCTGGCGCACTATGCTTATCACGTCGGCCAGATCGTTTACCTGGCGAAGCATTTCAAGTCGAGCGAATGGCAGAGCTTGAGCGTGCCGCGCAACCGTTCGTCCGAGTTCAACGCCCACCTCGAACAGAAGATGAGAGAGGCTGCGACCCCTCCACGAGAGGGGCGTTTCGATGAAGTGATTGATTTTGCGGTACGGACGAAGAAAGATTGAATCGGAAGTCGAACGCGCCGATTCCTGGCTCCGTAGGAGCCGCATGTTTATAGCCCGCGGACGAAATCATTAATGGAGCTCCTTTAGGAGCGACATGTCGCCCCTCCGGGGCTCGAATTCAAAGGCGGCCTCGGTCTATAAACATTTCGTTCCGACGGAACTTTCGGTTATCGAATATGAGCGACTGTCGCCAGGAGGGCGAAAGATATGTTTCTTGGACTACGAACCGCAATCTATCACGTTTCAGACATCGATAAGAGCAAGCATTGGTACAGTGAAGTGCTGGGCGTGCAGCCTTACTTTGACCAGCCGTTCTATGTGGGTTTCAATGTCGGCGGCTACGAACTCGGGCTGCAGCCGGGAGCAGCAACCAGCGCCGAGAAGGCCGACGGCGCGGTTGCCTACTGGGGAGTCGAAGACGCCGAAGCTGCGCTCAAGCGCATGGTGGAACCCGGCGCCACCATGCACGAGGCGTTACAGGACGTAGGCGAAGGGATCAAAGTAGCCACGGTCAAAGATCCTTTCGGCAATATCTTCGGCCTGATCGAGAATCCAAATTTCAACGTGCAATGATGGTCACCCAACTTCATCATGTTAACGTCACAGTTCCCGCCGCACTGGAAGCGGCAACGAAAGATTTTTACGGCGACGTGTTGGGGCTGGAACAAGTGCCGAAGCCCGCCGCCGCCCGCCAGAGTGGCGCCTGGTATCAGATCGGCGCGAACCAATTGCACTTGTCGGTTGCAGACGAAGAGACTGGTGCGTTGAGTTCGCGGCACATTTGTTTTCGCGTCGACGATCTGAGCGCCGCCGAAAAGAAGTTTCGCGACGCTGGAGTTGAAATCTTTCCCGACCCGCGCCCGGTGCCGGGGACGCAACGCTTCTATGTCCGCGACCCGGGCGGGAACCAGTTAGAGATAGTGGGGCGAGTCTCAGCGTGATCTTGCGAAGTCCGACGAACTTTAGTCTGTCGGTTAACTTGAGTGGGAGTAACGTCAACGACAAACTGAAGGAAGGTCTGAAGTTGATTTAAAATGTATGGTTCTCTTCCCCTCCCTTTGGGAGGGGCCAGGGGAGAGTGCGAAGCTTGACGCGCACAAGCCCTCTCCCCGACCCTCTCCCAAAGGGAGAGGGAGAAAGACTTCGACGGTTTTGTCGGACGTTCAAAATGAGTCTCACTTTTATTAATCCTGAATCACTCGGAGCGGCCCATGGTTATTCCAACGGTGTTTTGGCAGAAGGCGGGCGGTTGCTGTTCATTGCCGGGCAGATTGGTTGGAACCAGGAACAGCAAATCGTCAGCGCAGATCTGGTCGAGCAATTCGATCAGGCCCTGGCCAACGTCATCACAGTCGTAACCGAAGTCGGGGGCCAGCCGGAGCAAGTTGCGCGGCTGGTGATCTACGTAACCGACAAGAACGAATATCGCGCCCGGATGAAAGAAATCGGCGAACGCTATCGCGCGCGCATGGGGCGGCATTTTCCCGCGATGGTGCTGGTCGAAGTCGCGGGTTTGTTGGAAGACAGTGCGAAGATTGAGATTGAAGGCGTCGCTGTTTTGTAGCGCAAGTTGTTAACTTGCGTATTCCGAAATCAAAAGAGCGCAAGTTAACAACTTGCGCCACAATACATGAACACAGCTAAGAGTTTTCTTTACGAAGCGAAGGACGGCATCGGGACCATCACCCTGAACCGTCCCGAGCGTCTGAACGCGATCACGTTCGAGGTCTATCGCGAACTCGCCGACCTGTTCGCAGCGCTAAGGAATGAACCCGAAGTACGGGTCGTAGTGATCACCGGCGCCGGCCGGGCGTTCTGTTCAGGTGGCGACGTGATTGAAATTATCGGCAAGTTGCAGGGGCGTGATGCCGCGGGTTTGCTGGAATTCACCCGCCTGACCTGCGAATTGATTCAAAACATGCGGTCGCTGCCAAAGCCTGTGATCGCCAGTTTGAATGGGACCACGGCCGGCGCGGGATCGTGCATCGCGCTGGCTGCGGACATTCGCATCGCGGCCGATGAAGCAAAGATTGCTTTCATCTTTGTGAAAGTCGGCCTGGCGGGCACGGACATGGGGGCGACTTACCTTTTGCCGCGGGTGGTCGGACTCGCGAAAGCCACCGAGCTGTTGATGACCGGCGATTTTATTTCGGCGAAAGAGGCCGAAGCGATCGGCCTCTACAATCGCGTGGTGCCTCGCGATCAACTGGAGACAGCCACGCTTGAGCTTGCCCAAAAGTTAGCTCGCGGTCCGGCGCTGGGACTGGCTAAGACAAAAGAGATGCTGAACCGCGAAATGCACATGGGGTTTGAGTCGGGGTTGGAAGCCGAGGCTGTGACGCAGGCTTTATGTATGCAGCATCCGGATTTTCAGGAAGCACACGACGCGTTCCTGGCGAAGCGGGAAGCAAAGTTCAAGTAGTTTGGAGTGCGGTGGCAAGCGCAGCGCGACACCGCTTTCGATTAACTCGTTCGTAAACTTATCTCCAAGACCGCGTAATGTTGAGCAACCCCTCTTGGCCGCACGCACCGCTACACGAACTCTCAGCGTGCGGAACTTACTTCGTAACCGCCGGCACTTATCGGAAGCCCCATCACTTTCGCGGGGCAGCTCGGTTGCAGGTTCTGCATCGCGGATTGCTCAAAGTCGCTCACGACTTTGGGTGGCAATTAGAAGCTTGGTCAGTATTCTCTAATCACTATCATTTTGTTGGACACCCACTGGACGGAAAGAGTGGAGCAGAAAATCTCTCGCGAATGTTAGGGTTGCTCCACGAGAATACCGCCAAATGGATCAATCGGCTTGACGAAACTGCCGGACGAAAGGTCTGGCACAATTTCTGGGAGACCAGACTGACCCATCAAAATTCTTATCTTGCGCGTTTGAACTATGTACATCAGAATCCGGTGAAGCATGGGTTGGTAGTCGTCGCCAATCAGTACCCGTGGTGCTCGGCGGGTTGGTTTGAGCGGACGGCTCGTCCAGCACAAGTGAAAACGATTTATGGTTTCAAGACTGACCGACTAAAGGTTCTAGACGATTACGATGTTGCTCTAGAGTGGTAACTTTCGGGGCAATACAAAAGCGGTGTCGCGCTGCGCTTGCCACCGCACTCCAAAATGGATCGATTCATCGAAACCACTCCTTTCTTCTCGGTTGATCACCGAAAGCTTTCGGCTGAAGTCGCCGACTTAGCCGAGCGCGAAGTCGAGGTGCGCGCGGGTGATGACGAGCAGGACGCCGACGAAGCTGTCCGCAGCTACGTCATGCTTTTGTTCGAAGCGGATCTCTTGCGCTACGCCGTCGCCATGCCGGGTCAGCCGTTTGATCTGCGCAGCTTCTGTATCATTCGCGAGACGCTTTCGTATTCTTCTTCGCTGGCCGATCTCGCCTTCGTGATGCAGGGATTGGGTACTTATGCGATTAGCCTCGCGGCGACCGAACACGTGCGCGACTTTTGGCTGGCGCGCGCGGCCAACGGCAAGGCCATCGGCGCTTTTGCTTTGACTGAACCTGATGCCGGCTCCGACGTCGCCGCGGTCAAAACGACCGCGCGCCGCGAAGGCGACGCGTACATCATCGATGGCCGCAAACGCTTTATCTCAAACGCCGGCGTGGCCGACTTCTACACTGTGTTTGCCCGCACGGGGACGCGCGATGATGGGCGCGCAGAGATTTCTGCGTTTGTGATATCGGCACGCATGCCGGGATTCAGCGTCGCGGAACGAACCGAGATGATGGCGCCGCATCCGATTGGCGAACTGGAATTCCGAGGTTGCAAAGTACCGGCGGAAGATATGATTGGCGCGCCCGGCGATGGTTTGCGGCTGTCGCTGCAAACGCTGGATATGTTTCGCGCCAGCGTGGGCGCGGCGGCGTGCGGCATGGCGCGAAGGGCGCTCGACGAAAGCATTCTGCATGCGAAGACGCGCGAGCAATTTGGCAAAGCGCTGTCCGGCCACCAGTTGATTCAGGCGAAGCTGGCCGACATGGCTACCGAACTCGACGCCGCTCGTTTGCTGGTCTATCGCGCAGCTTATTTGAAAGACGCAGGGGCGGCTAGCTCGACCCGCGAGGCGAGTCAGGCCAAACTGTTTGCCACCGAAGCGGCCGGGCGCATCATCGATCAAGCTGTGCAGATTCACGGCGGCACCGGTCTCGTGCGCGGCGCCGTGGTCGAGCGCCTCTACCGAGATGTGCGCGCGCTGCGCATCTATGAAGGCACTTCCGAGATTCAGAAACTGGTGATCGCGAATCAGCTTTTGAAAGAGTAAAGCTGACGTCGCTTGGGGTTGCGCGGCTTCGGATTCCGAACGTCTCTTGAGAACCAGGGTGAACGAGTTGGCGAAGCCAACGAAATACTTATAGCCCACAGCGCAAGCTGTGGGTAACCGTAAGACCCCCGACTCTGAGCCCCTGAGCGGCGACACATATTCATCGACGCGACCGTCGCTCCGATTATGTCGCTCGCATTCGCGAGCTGGGTTCAGCTTGGCGACCTGTACCCACAGCTCGCGCTGTGGGCTACTGATATAACGCCCGCGTTGCGGGCTTCTATATAATTTCATTCAAAGCTATCCAACAGAATGATCCCTGACAACCACACACTCGCGCGCCGTCTCGGCCTGTTCGACGCCACGATGATCGTGATGGGCGGCATCATCGGCGCGGGTATCTTCACCAATCCTTACGTGGTCGCGCAGCAGGTGCACACGCCTTTGTTGATTCTGGGAGCCTGGGCGGTGGGTGGTTTGATTGCGCTCGCCGGCGCGTTCATCTATGCGGAGCTTTCATCCCAAAGCTCAGAGTCCGGCGGCCAGTACGTTTACCTCCGCGATGCGCTCCATCCTTTAGTGGCTTTCGGTTACGGCTGGAGCTTGCTGTTTGTAATTCAGACCGGCGGGATGGCGGCGGTCGCGCTCATCTTTGCGAATCACGTTTTTGAATTAGTCGGGGTGAGCGTAACGGATTTCCCCGCGGCGGTTTTGGCTTCCGCCGCTCTGGGTCTGCTGACGATCATCAACTGCATCGGTGTGCGGGCGGGCAGCTTGACCCAGAACATTTTCATGGTCCTGAAGCTAATCGCGATCGGAGCTCTGGTTGCATTCGGACTGATGGTCAGCGGGCCGGCGCAACATACAACTGTGACGGCTTCCGCTGGATCTTCAGTGACGGCCGCGCAGTCTTTGATCGCCTTTGGTGCGGCGCTGATTCCGGCGCAATTCGCTTATGGAGGCTGGCAGACGGCTTGCTTTGTCGCCGGCGAGGTGCGCGAGCCACGACGCAACCTGCCGCGCGGTCTGCTGTTCGGCGTGCTGGGCGTGATCGTGGTTTATCTTTCGGTGAATTATGTCTGTGTACATGCGTTGGGCGCGCAGGGCCTGGCGCAAACCAGCACGCCGGCCTCCGCGGTTATGCGTCTAGCGCTGGGCGAACGAGGTGGGCGTCTGCTGGCGGCGGGGATCGCAATTTCCACGATCGGCTTTTTAAGCCAGAGCATGCTAACCGCGCCGCGCGTTTATTTCGCTATGGCCGATGATGGACTGTTCTTCAAACAGCTCGCCTGGCTCAATCGCGCTCGCGTTCCGGCCATCGCAATAGCACTGCAAGGCGTGCTGGCGATTGTCATCGTGCTGGCGGCCACCCGGTACGAAAAGATTTTGGAGTATGTCGTCTCCGTTGACGTCGTGTTCTTTGGCCTGACGGCTGTGTGCGTGTTTGTGTTTCGCAGACGCAATCGCGGGAAAGCCCGGGGCGACTTCTTTCACATTCCGGGTCATCCATTTACGACTCTCTTCTTTATTGCGGCGTGTTGCGTGATCACCTTTAGTGTCGTCTATAAGGAACCGCTCAACACCGCGATCAGTCTCGGCATCATGTTACTGGGGCTGCCGGCGTATTTTCTTTGGGCTTGGCTGCGGAAGCGCCGAGAAGGATGAGCGGTGTTAGAGTACCGACTTTAGTCGGGCATTTTCTTTCCAACAAGAGCCCGGCTACGCCATTGGTGATCTAACACGCTCGCACATTGAATTGCGTTGCCAATGTACGATTATCGCAAAATGACGCCGGCACAGCGACGAGAAGCTGTTGAATATCGTCGCTCGCGAGAGCGTCCGTGGCACTCGCCCCCGCATTGGGAATTCCAAGGGCTTCTTCAGTTTATGATCTCAGCCACAGTTTACGAACACAAACACGTCATCGGAATGACCCCTGAAAGAATGACTGAATTTGAGAATGCTTTACTTGACACGTGCGGTGGCCTTGCGACCAACCTCTATGGCTGGTGCGTACCACCCAATCACTATCATGTACTATTGCAGACTGATGGGCTCAAGGAACTCCGCGCCGAACTAGGAAAGCTTCATGGACGCATGTCGTTCAAGTGGAATGGAGAGGATAGTTGGCGGGGACGTCAAGTCTGGCACACTTGTCTGGATCGAGGCATCAAATCACACCGTCACTTCTGGGCGAGCCTGAACTACATTCATCATAATCCAGTGCACCATGGTTATGTGAAGAAGTGGCAAGATTGGCCGTGGTCCAGCGCTGCGGGTTTCATTGAACGCGTGGGACGCGAAACTTCCTTTCAGATTTGGAGTGAGTACCCGATTCTTGATTTTGGCAAGACGTGGGACGTGGATTAACAGTGTTATGGAGGACTGACTTTCGTCCCAAAGCCCGACTAAAGTCGGTACTCTAACACCTGTACTCGAAAAATGAACACGCAATCAATCTACATGCACTTTGCCAAGACGCGTCCGAAGGTCAAATACGATCTGGCGTTGAGCGGCATTCTCAATCTTCCCTTCCCTGAGTTGGAGGCGAAGCTCGAGGATCTGGATTTGAGCGGCGACAACGCCTATGGCTATCGGCCGCTGGTCGAAGCGCTGGCTGCTCACTGCCGGGTCGCGCCTGAATCTGTCGTGACTATTTCCGGCGGCACTTCGATGGCGAACCATCTGGCGATGGCCGCGGCGATCGAGCATGGCGATGAAGTCTTGATTGAAGAGCCGACCTATGAGCCGATTCTCGCGCTGGCAGAATATTTCGGAGCTCAAATCAAACGCTTCCCGCGATCTTTTGAGAACGGCTATCGGATTGATGTCGAAGACCTCGCGAAACGGATTACGCCGCGCACTCGTTTAATCGTCATCACGAACCTGCACAATCCGAGCAGTGTTCAGGTTGATGAGGCAACGCTGCGGCAAATCGGCGAGTTGGCCAGGAGCGTCCGTGCGCGTGTGTTGGTCGACGAAGTCTATCTGGAGGCGATGTTCGAGGCCGCGCCGCCGTCTGCTGTCCACCTGGGCCTGGAGTTTATAGCGACGACCAGCCTGACGAAGGGTTACGGCTTGAGCGGGCTGCGCTGCGGCTGGATTATGGCTGTACCTGATTTGGCGCAAAGGATGCGTTTGCTGCGCGATATCTTTGACGGCATCGGGCCACAGCCTTCTGAACGACTCAGCGTTGTGGCGCTCAACAAACTGCCAAAGGTCATTGCGCGCGCGAAGCGGATTCTGGAAACCAATCGCGCGGTGCTGAATGAATTCCTCGACTCGCGCGAAGAGCTGGACGTTGTCCGCACTGAATCAGGCACCACATCGTTCCCGTGTCTATTGAACGGGCGCGTCGAAGATCTCTACGATTCGCTGCACCAGAAATACGAAACAGCTATCGTGCCGGGCCGCTTCTTTGAATCGCCACGGCACTTTCGCGTTGGCATGTGTGCTGAGCCGGAGTTGTTCAGCGAAGGCGTGAAGAGGTTGGGCGCGGCGTTGGATGAGCTGAGCTAAGTGGAACTGCGCTGAAGCGTTGGACGAACTTCAGCCTCTCGTGAACATGACGGCCATGAGGTCAGTACCACCTGCGTGAGCAGGTGGGTCAAACATTCAACGCGATTGAATACTCGATCCACCCGCTCACGCAGGTGGTACTGACTGCGTTACGCGGTTTGAAACATGAAAATCAAGATCATCGGCGGCGGGCCGGCCGGCATGTACTTCGCGATCCTCATGAAGTCAGCCTTTGCCGGACACCAAATCACCATCTATGAACGCAACGGGCCCGACGATACCTTCGGCTGGGGCGTGGTCTTTTCCGGCAAAACGCTCAGCAATCTAAAGACTGCCGACGAAGCCTCGCACGCCGAGATCACGCGGAATTTTGCAGCTTGGGACAATGTTGATGTCGTCCACCGCGCCGAAAAGATTTCCATTCATGGCAACAGTTTTTCCGGGATTGCGCGGCTGCGCCTGCTGAAGATCCTGCAACAGCACTGTGAAGAATTGGGGGTTGACCTCAGATTTCGAACTGAAGCCGCTGACCTTGGTTCATTAAGAGCGGATTCAGATCTGCTGGTTGCCGCGGATGGCGTCAACAGTTTTGTCAGACAAATTCTTTCAAATCAGTTCAGGCCCGATCTCAGCGTCCGGCCGAACAAATATATCTGGTATGGCACGAACCAATTGTTTCATGGCTTGACCCTGACGTTTCGCGAAACTCCGGCCGGCGTTTTCGCGGCGCATTCGTACAAATTCGACCAGACCACCAGCACGTTCATCGTCGAATGCGACCCGCAGACCTGGAACGCCGCAGGCTTTGCCATGATGTCTGATGAAGAGACGCGCGCATACTTGGCCGAAGTCTTCGCCCCGGATTTGAATGGACAATCTCTGCTTTCGAATAACTCAAAATGGATCAACTTCCTGCTGGTGAAGAACGGTTGCTGGAGTTTCGAGAATGTGGTTTTGCTTGGTGACGCCTTGCACACTGCGCATTTCTCGATCGGCTCGGGCACTAAGCTGGCGATGGAAGATGCGATCGCGCTAAAGGAATCTTTCGCCGCAGGGTCCGATGTAGTTGCGGCTTTGAAGCAGTTTGAGAAATATCGCCGGCCGGTGATTGAAGAATACCAGGCGGCGGCTTATGAAAGCATGGTTTGGTTTGAGAATGCTCGGGACTATATGCATCTAGCGCCGATTGAGCTGGCTTACGTATTGATGACGCGCAGTGGGAAGGTTGATCTTGAAAGTCTGAGAAGGCGCGATCCCGAGTTTGTGGCGAAGTATGAAGCGTCCGCAGATTACACAGATTAATAAGTCAGATAGTTAAGAGGCCAAACAGCGTTTGCTACCTGAGTCGTCCGCTGTGGATTTCCTTCCTGCGTAATCTGTGTAATCTGCGGATTACTCCTTCCACTTTGGTGGCAAGAGTCGCCTGCGACCATCGGTCGCCATCGTAATTCCCGGCTCATCCAACTCCTTCCGATCCCAAAGCTTGCACGTCACCTGACGATGCGCTTGATCCAGCGCTTCACAATAATTCGTGTAGGTGCAGCGACGAATTTCATCACCACGACCGAGCTTCACTTTGATAAACCAATCAGGATCGGCCAGAGCCTGTCGCGCCAGACCGGCTATGTCGGCCTGACCGCTCTGAAGAATTGATTCGGCTTGTTCGAAGGTAGTGATGCCGCCGGTGGCCACGATTGGCGTCGTCAGCCCGGCCCCGTTCACCGCGTGTTTGATTTCTGCGACCAGCGGCACTGAGCGGCCGAACGGTCCACGTTCATCGGACAAAGTGGTTGGCATGCATTCGTAACCGCTCTGGCCGGTGTAAGGATAGACGGCCTGGCCAATCTTTGGTTGCTCGGCATCTTCAAACTTTCCGCCTTTTGAGATCGAGAGATAGTCCATTCCGGCTTTCGCGAATTCCACGCCGAAGTAAACGGCATCGCCGATCCGGTTGCCGCCCTTGATGACTTCATCGCCCAGGAAACGCGCGCCGACAACATAATCCTCGCCCACCGCTTTGCGCGCTGCGCGATAAACTTCCAGCGGCAGGCGCACGCGATTTTCGCGCGACCCACCATAACCATCGTCGCGAACGTTTAGTGAGCTGAGAAAGCCGGCCATGGTGTAGGCGTGGGCGTAATGTAATTCGACGCCATCGAAGCCGGCTTGGCGCGCGCGCCGGGCGGCAGCGGCGAAAATCTGCGGCAACACCTGGGGTAAGTCGCGGACGTGCGGCAGGTGCAAGTCGTTGACTCGTTCGCGATAACCGAAGCGCAGGGACTCGATCTCACGTTCGTTGAGCACACGTTCAAGAATTGCGTCCGCAGCGTCGTTGAGAAACGCACGGACGGTCATTTCATCGGCGCTGATCCAGGCTGATTCGTCAGTGACTTCAGCAATCGCCTGACGATGGCGTTCGGCGATTTCAAGAAAACGCTGAAAATACTTTGACCTTTCAGGCCGGCGCTTGACCGCGAGGAAGTCGATGATTTGAATGAAGAGTTTGGTGTGGCCCTCGCTGGCCTCGCGAACTGTGTCGACGAGTTTCTGCACGCCCGGAAGAAATCGATCGTGGCTGATGCGCAATAGTGGGCCGCTCGGAATATCGCGAATGCCGGTGGCTTCGACAACCAGAGCCGCGGGTTGGCCCTCGGCAAATCGTCGATACCAATCCAGGTTGTCCTGCGTGACAAAGCCGTCTTCAGTGGCGCGCCAGGGAACCATTGCCGGCACCCAGGTGCGGCCCTCCAGCATGAGCGGACCGATCTTGATCGGTTGGAATAACAGAGAGTTTACAGCTTCTGCCGTGGTCGGCCAACGGGTTTCAGGAATTGCGTGCTTGATGGGATTAGCGAACTTCCACATGCTTTGACTCACTCTATCATGAGAAACGGCGGGCCAAGAACGTTATCCCAATTAGCCGTGACCGCGCCGTAGGCGCGAAATGTTTATAGATACGCGACGCGGTTTGGAAGTTAAGAGCCCATTCATGGGCGACATACGAATATTTTGCTCCTCCGGAGCTTCAGTCCTTTTAGCGCGGTTGTCTATAAACATTTCGCAGCTACGCTGTTAAGGGCCGAGGCCTTCCGCACATCAGGCGGCAAAGCAGCGACCGATCCACTCAAGACTTCATCCCGTTGTGAAGGTCTCTGTGGTAAATTAACCGGAACCAAAACGGAGAACCCTCTTGACTGATGACCTGCTCAAATGGCGCAGTGAATTCCCTATCTTAGACAAGACTGTCTATCTGATCTCGCACAGTCTGGGGGCAATGCCGCGCGCGACCTACGAACGCCTGCATGAGTACGCCGACATCTGGGCGACGCGCGGCGTGCGCGCGTGGGCCGAGGGCTGGTGGAACATGCCGGTGACAGTTGGCAATGAAGTCGGGCGCATCATCGGCGCTGATCCGGAAACCGTCGTGATGCATCAGAACGTTTCGATTTGCCAGTCGCTGATTCTCTCCTGCCTCCTGCCGCTGCCGGAAAATTCCCAGCGCCGCAAGATTGTCTATTCCGAACTTAATTTTCCTTCGGTAATGTACGTCTATGAAGCGCACGCTCGTGAACATGGCCTGCGCATTGAAACCGTCAAGTCAGACGATGGCATCACCGTGCCGCTGGAGCGACTGCTCGCCGCGATCGATGAAGAAACGCTGCTCGTTCCGATCTCGCATGTGCTGTTCAAGAGCGCGTTCCTGCAAGACGCACAAGCGATCACTCGCCGCGCACACGAAGTCGGAGCGATGGTCGTGCTCGACACTTACCAATCGGCGGGCACCGTGCCTTTTAGTGTGAAAGACCTGCGGGTTGATTTCGCTACCGGCGGTTCTGTTAAGTGGCTGTGCGGTGGGCCGGGCGCCGGATACCTCTACGTGCGATCGGATTTGATCGAGCGGCTGGAGCCGAAAACGACTGGGTGGATGGCCCACGAACATCCTTTCGCGTTTGAGAGCGAGCTGCATTACGCTCCGAACATTACAAGGTTTCTGCACGGATCGCCGGCGATTCCCGCTTTGTACGCAGCCCAATCCGGCTATGAAATCATAAATAAGATCGGGGTTGAGAGAATTCGCGAGAAGAGCGTGCGGCAGACTCAACATCTCATTGAGTTGGCACAGGAAGCGGGTTTCCGGGTCACCAGTCCCAAGACTCCGGCACAGCGCGGCGGCACGATCACTGTCTGGGACGATCACGCGGCGGCGCTAACCAAAGAATTAATTCGCCGCGAATTCATTGTTGATTATCGACCCGGCGCGGGCGTTCGGATCTCGCCGCACTTTTATACGACCGATGAAGAACTGGCGTTGGTTATCGCCGAGATGAAAAAGATTCGCGACGCCAAGGCCTATGAAGGAAGTGAAAAGGTCGGCGCGGCATTCTAATGTCCGGCAGGCGGCAGCGAACGTTTGATTCAAGTACTTCGACGCGTAGCGTCGATATGAATTTAGCCCGGCCTTTCAAGGCCGGGAAAGGTCGATGAGGTGTTCGCGTCGCTTAGCGACGCCTGAACTGGCGCTCGGTTCAGTCGTCGCTACGCGACGAGAGCGACCGCTAACGTGATCCCCGGCGTTAAAACGCCGGGCTAAACTCATACCGACGCTACGCGTCGCCGATGAACTCCATGGATCAATTTCTTCAGTCAACAAATCTGCTGGCAACGATCGTCTCCGCGGCTGAAGACAACAGTAAGACAGCCCGCGAATTGTTTTCCGGCCTTAGCACCGCTCAACTCAATTGGAAACCCATCCCGGAGAAGTGGAGTATCGCTCAGTGCCTGGATCATCTAGCGGTTGCCTGCCGCGAGTTCGAGGGATATTTTTCTGACGCGCTGGTGCGCGGACGAAAGAAATGGCCGGTGAGTGCTGGGCCAGCCTATCGACCGAGCTTCATGGGTGGTTGGCTAATCAAACTCGTTCACCCGGAGACCGGAAGGAATTTGACGGCCCCCAAGATATTCCGGCCGGCTGAGTCGTCAAACATCGATGAGCCGCTCGAGAAGTTTCTGAAACAACAAGAGCGGTTCATTGAATTTGTCCGGAAGACTGAAGGCGTCAATTACAATAAGACAAAAATAAGATCACCCGTCACGCCGCTTATGCGTTACAGTCTGGCCGACGCTTTTGTAGTCACGGTGGTTCACGGTCAGCGGCACCTGGGGCAGGCGCGCAGAGTGCGTGAAACATCTGGTTTTCCCATCGGCTCGTAATAGATTCTTCATTGATATAATGTCGAATAACAACAGCAAAGACCCACCGCTTTCCTACAACACGTATCTGCGCGTGCCTGAGCTGATCGACTTGCAGTCATGTCTGTCGACTCCGCTCCATCACGATGAACTGCTCTTTATCACCGTGCATCAGGCTTACGAACTGTGGTTCAAGCAAATCCTGCACGAGATTGACGCGGCCATTGCTTTGATGAAAGAAGACCGTGCCGCGGAAGCCGCCGCCGCGCTGCGCCGCATCGTCGAGATCGAAAAGCTGCTGATTGCGCAGATCCATATTCTCGAAACGATGAAGCCGGTGCGGTTTCTCAAATTCCGGGACGAGCTGAATCCGGCCAGCGGCTTTCAGTCGATGCAGTTTCGCGAAATTGAATTCGCTTCCGGTTTGAAGGACAAAGAGATTCTGCGGGCGTTCGCTCGCGACGACTTCGCTTTCCAGCGTTTGCAGGCCCGCATGGATGCGCCTTCGCTGTCTGAGGCGTTCTTTGCTCTGCTGCGCCGGCACGGGTTCGATACGCCGGCCAGCGACTCGCCGCGCGATGCGAAGGAACGGCGCAGTAACTATGGCAAGCGGCAACGGGCGCTGGTCGAAGTGATGACGCACGAGGATCGGTTCGACAAAGAAGCGCAACTTGCCGAAGGGCTAATCGAGCACGACGAATATTTTTCGCTCTGGCGTTCCCACCACATCAAGATGGTCGAGCGCATGGTCGGCGCCAAACCCGGCACCGGCGGCTCAGAGGGTGTCGGCTATTTGCAAAAAACGATGGACAAGAAATTCTTTCCGGAGCTGTGGGACGCGCGTACCTACCTGAGCAGTAAACATGAGAGCGAAGGATGTCCGTTTGCGAAGCCTTGATATTTAACGCGGAAACAAATCTCTTTTCGCTAAACTGGTTATGGTTTACAATACGCCTTAATTCAGGGCTAACCAAGGAGTAGTTCAGATGTCCAGCAATGTTCAGTACATCACCGACGCTAACGGTGAAAGAACCGCAGTGATATTGCCGCTCGATGAATACCGCGAGTGGCTTGAAGACATGCACGTAACCAGGATTGCTGAAAAGACGAAGGACGAGCCTGTTCGTCCGCTCACCGAGGTCCTCGACGAGATGCGCCTCGCTGGCGAGATCGATGTATGAAGTCGTCATCACTCCACATGCCGAGCGAGAGCTAAAGCGACTCGACAGATCCGTTAAAAACCGAATAATGCCTATTGCACTCGCGCTGGCCAACGATCCGCGGCCACATGGGTGTCTGAAAATTAAAGGTGAAGAACACCGTTGGCGTATTCGTGTCGGTGATTGGCGGATCGGTTATGAAATCAACGACGAAACTCGCACGGTGAGAATCGTAACTATTGGTCATCGCCGCGAATTCTACGATTGAACATGTCCATCGACTTCCCCGAACAATTCAACATGGCCGACTACTTCCTCTACCACAATCTGGAGGAAGGCCGGGAGAACAAGGTCTGTCTCTACTTCAAAGATCAAACCTACACTTACGGCGAGGCGGCGCGGATGTCGAATCGAGTGGGCAACGCGTTGCGCGAAGCCGGTGTCGCGATGGAAGATCGCGTGCTTATAGTCCTGCCTGATTGTCCAGAGTTTGTCTGGGCCTGGTTTGGCTCGGCGCGCATCGGCGCGGTGATCACGATGGTGAACCCGCTGCTGCCCGCCGATGATTACCGCTACTATCTCGAATATACGCGCGCGCGCGCCGCGATCGTCCACGAGTCTTTCATCAAGCCGTTTGCTGAAGCGGCCGAGGACGCCAGCTATTTGCGGGCCACTCTGGTCGTACGAAATGAAGATGCGGTTGACGAAGAAGAGTTCGCACCGAAACACAGCCGCGTCAAATTTCTCTCCTTCAACGAAAGTGTCTCGTCACAGCCCGGCGTTTGCCGCGCCGCGGATACACACCGTGACGACATCGCCATCTGGTTGTTCACCTCCGGCTCGACGGGACATCCAAAGGGCGCGGTGCACCTGCAACACGATTTGCCTTACAACACCGAGGTCTTTGCCAGACGCACGATGGGTGTGAGTGAAAGCGATCTGACTGTCTCTGTCCCCAAACTCTTCTTCGGTTATGCCACCGGCACCAATCTCTTGTTTCCCTTCTCGGTCGGCGGCGCCACGGCGTTGTTTGCCGAACGCTCGACGCCGGAAAAAATGTTCGAAGTGATCGAGCGCTATCGGCCGACCATCCTGACGACTGTGCCGACGATGATCAATGCCATGCTCAACGCGGAAGATGCTCGCGCGCGTGGCATCTCCAGCATTCGCTTTTGTTATTCAGCCGGCGAGGCCTTGCCGGTTGAGATCTATCATCGCTGGAAGGAAACCTTCGGTGTGGAAATCTGCGACGGCATTGGTTCGGCTGAAATGTTTCACATCTACATCACGAACCGGCCGGGCGATGTAGAACCCGGCACGCTGGGTCGCATCGTCGATGGTTACGAAGCCAGGATCGTCGACGAAGCCGGGAATGAATTACCCACTGGCAAAATGGGCACGTTACGAATAAAAGGCGATTCAGCCGCGCTCTGCTATTGGAACGCGCACGAGAAGTCGAAAGAGACGTTTGCGGGCGACTGGTGTACTTCAGGTGATCAGTTTCACGTCGACGAGAATGGCTACTATTGGTATCACGGCCGCACCGACGACATGTTGAAAGTCAGCGGCGTCTTTGTGGCGCCGGCCGAGATTGAAAACTGCCTGCTGCAACACGAGGCCGTGCTGGAATGCGCGGTAGTCGGCCACGACGATGGCGACGGGTTGGTAAAGCCGAAGGCTTTCGTGGTGCTCCGCGAAGGCCTCGAACCACTCGAATCGGTGGCTGACGAGATCAAGGAGTTTGTAAAGTCAAAAATTGCGCTCTACAAGTATCCTCGCTGGATTGAGTTTGTTCCCAGCCTGCCCAAGAACGACCGCGGGAAAATCGACCGCAAGCTCCTCAAAACGTAGTGCCTCAGGGAAAGCCCGCTACCGCGGGAGTCTTCGGTAGCATGAACCACAGGCAGGATGCCCGTGCCACATTCAGGGCCTGAATCGGCCTAATTCCTCAAAAAAAGTGCCGGAACCGGGGTTTTTCTTGGAAATGCTTAAGTACTAAGCGTTTCTTCTAAGCGAGAGTCCGAGAAGACCTGACGGAGGAAGATATCTCGTGCAAAAGTTAATCCTATTGCTAGCGGCGGTGATTTTACTCGGTTTGCCGACGGTCGCCGCAGCCGACACCATAACCTTTCAGGCGCCGGCAACCGGCGCGAACCAGGGCCTGGGTGGCGCCAAGCAGTTTGACCTGGACCATCACATGGCATATGCGTGGCGCATCGGCGGAGTGGATCTGTCAGGTAAGACGATCACCAGCGCGACGCTGACGTTCAAGAACATCAGCAACTGGGACGCCAACAAGAACATGCTGTTCATCCACCTGCTCGACACCGCCAAAGCAGCGGGGGTTAGTTCGTTCCAGGATGCTCCGGCCAATCAAGTGCCGGTAATCGACATCAATGACGATTTTGCCGGGACCCGTTATCTGAATAATCCGCTGGTGGCTGCGGGCACTGCGAACACTTTCCTGACGCAGCAGTCGTTCACGACCGTGGGCCACGATTTTGTCTATACGTTCACCGCGGACCAACTGAAGGTTTTGAGTGCTTACTTCCTGAACGGCAGCGACATCGCTTTTGGTTTCGATCCTGACTGCCACTTCTGGAACGACGGCATTGCTTTCTCGTTCACCACAACTCCGAACACCGTACCAGAGCCGACTACGATGATTCTGCTCGGCACCGGGTTAGCTGGAATGTACTACCGGCGCAAGCGCCAGCAGCAAAAGGCGCGCGCGATTAGCTAAAGCGCATTCGCGATTTTGTCACATAGAAAAGCCGCAGGCAGCGTTGCCTGCGGCTTTCTTGTTTTTTCAGTAGCATAGACTTCAGTCTGTGATTTTTTGCGCGGCGTTCACAGACTGAAGTCTATACTACTTCTACCGCAGCCGGCCTTCGAGATTGTAATCGCGCAGCCGGCGATAAAGGGTCGATGGCGAGATGCCCAGCTTCTCGGCAGCTTTCCCTCTATGCCAGCCCGTCTGCTCTAGCGCGGCGATGATCTGTTGCTTCTCGACGTCGCGCAGCGAACCAGTGCTGCCTGACAGGCTGCCGGTATCGCCCGCATTCACCGACATCGACGCGTCGCCTAACGGAGCAGGTGTGGATGATGGACCGGCAAAGAATGGCACTGTGCCGTTGGCGCTGCGGGCAACTTCCGGCGGCAACTCGTTGGCGGTAATTAGTCCTTCATTCGAAAGCAGGATGGCCCGCTCCAGACAGTTGCGCAGTTGACGCACATTACCCGGCCAGGCGTATGCCCGCATCCGCGAGAGCGCGTCCGCCGTGACTTCGGGCGGGTTGGCGCCACCCAGTTGCTTCAGCATGTGATTCATCAGCGGCTCGACATCTTCAGAACGCTCGCGCAACGGCGCCAGATGAATCTGAAAACTGTTGATGCGATAAAGCAGGTCCGCGCGGAACGTCCCGTCGCCGACGACTGAATCAAGATTGCGGTTGGTGGCCGCGACGATACGCACGTTGACTTCAACTTTACGCACGCCGCCGACCCGGAAAAAAGTGCGCGTCTCGATCGCTCGCAGCAATTTCGCCTGTAGGCTCGCCGGCAGCTCAGTCACTTCGTCCAGGAAGAGCGTGCCGCCGTCGGCCAGCTCAATCAGTCCCAGCTTGCGCGCCTTGGCGCCGGAAAATGCGCCGGCTTCATAGCCGAACAATTCTGATTCCAGCAGCGTCTCCTGAAAGGCCGCGCAGTTCAAATCGATGAAAGAACTATTCGCGCGGTTCGAGAGACGATGGACGGCGTGCGCAATCAGTTCCTTGCCGGTGCCTGACTCGCCGGTAATCAAAACCGAAGCTTCCGACGGCGCGACGCGTTCGACCAAACGAATCGCCTCGTGCATCGCTTGTGACTGGCTCACTATTTCCGGCAAGGCAGATTGCCGCTCGAGCTGCGCGCGCAACCTGACGTTGTCGACCCGCAAGTTTCGTTTTTCTGCTGCCTGCCGCACGCGCACATCAAGCTCGTTGATGCTGTAGGGCTTGGTCAAATAATCATAAGCGCCGTTCTTCATCGCTTCCACGGCAGTTTCGATCGTGCCCTGGCCGGTGAGCATGATCACCTCAGGTGGATTCGGCCGTTCGTGTACGCGCCGCAGCAGTTCCATGCCGTCCATGCGCGGCATGTTGATGTCGCATAGCAACACGTCGACATTGCTTTCTTCCAGTTTGCGCAGCGCTGCTTCGCCGTCAGGCGCGGCCTGCACGCGGTAGCCCAGGCGTTGCAGTTCTTTCTGCAGCACCAATCGCAGATTGGCTTCGTCTTCCGCTATCAACAACCTTGCGTCACGCTGTTCGTTCACTGGCTTTTGCTCCGCACTTAGGGAAGGTAAATTCATTCAACGGCGATCGGCAACGTAATCGTAAACGTGGTGCCGCTGCCGACAGTGGACCGCACGTCCAGACGGCCGCCATGATCAGATAAAATACCATAACAGACAGCCAGCCCCAGACCCGTGCCGCGGCCGATGTCCTTGGTGGTAAAAAAGGGATCGAAAATCTTGGTCATGTTCTCAGGTGCGATCCCGATGCCGGTATCTGTGACCTGCACCAGCACCCGGGAACCCGAACGAATCGCGCGCAACGTCAAGGTCCCGCCCTCGGGCATAGCGTCTATCGCGTTGGTGGCCAAAGCGACCACGGCCTGTTGCAATTGCCCGACGTCGCCGGAAACCTTCGGGACATCGGCGGCGGCCTCGATCACGATCTGAATGTCTTCGCCTCGCTGTTGGTGCGTTACCAAACGCGCGGTGCCTTTGATTATTTCCGTGATATCGACTGGCACGCGTTGGCCGGCGCGGAGACGGCTGAAATCAAGCAGCCCATTGGTAATCGACTTGCAGCGAAAGGCTTCATCGCGGATTAAGCCGAGGTATTCGCGCAGATCGTCGGCGTCAGGCGAGTCTGTAAAAGCGCCTTCTTCCATTCGTTTCTCGAGCGACTCGGCACAAGCCGCGATGGTCGCCAGCGGATTGTTGATTTCGTGCACTACGCCGGCGGCCAGACGGCCGACTGCGGCCAGCTTTTCGGCGCGCGCAACTGCGCTTTGGGCTTTGACGCGGGCCGTAATGTTTTCGCCCACCGTGATCACGTGCGTCACCTCGTCGCTTTCGTCGGCGCGCATGGGAATCTTGCTGATCAACCAGTGCTTGGTCTCGCCTGACTCGGCAACACTTTCCTGTTCGACCCGATGAATCTCGCCGGTGGCAAAGACCCGGCCGAACTCGCGTTCCAGAAGTTCGCGGCTTTGTTTGGTAAGGACTTCAAAAATATTTCGTCCCAGGGCTTCGCCGCGCGGCAGTCCAAGTTCGCCCAGTTCGCGATTTCGGTTCCAGGCGACAATCCGGTAATCGCGGTCGATGGCGTATAGAGACAGGGGCAGCGTGTCGATGATCGCTTCGGTGAAGCGTTGCTGCATTTCGGATTCGGCCGTGCGCAGGTCGACTTCCCGTGCGAGGGTCGCCGCTGATTCGCGCGCGCCCAGGTAAAGCGTCGAGATGTGCGCCGCCAGCGCAGCCTGTTGAGCGGCAGCATTTATGAGACGGCATTCGTCCTCGGTGCAATCCTCGGCCGTGGCAAAAGCCACCACCATCGCTCCAAAGTTTTTTTCCCCAGAGCGAATTGGCACCAGATATTCCATTTCATGCTGGGCGTCGCGCAGCAGAAACTCGCGGTTGTTGGTGAGCCAGCCGGGAGACTTCGATCGCGAAGTGGCCAACCATCCTTCCAACCGATCCATTCTGATCAGGTCAGAACTGCCGGCGCTTCCTTCTCGATCAAAGACGCACACCGCGAGTCCCTTACCGTTGTTATTCACGGCACAGGCACTCTGGGATGCGTTCGTCCCTTCGTAGATCGCTCCGGCGACCCGGCTGGCAACTTGTTCGGGCACGATCGTGCGCAGCAGGCCGCGACCCAGGTCAGCGAGAAACGTTAACTCACGATTGCTGCCGATCAGATCGGATTCGCGCTGCGCGAAATTCAGATGAGAGTTGACCCGCGAAACTAACTCGCCAGGTGTTGATGGCTTGACGATGTAATCATCGGCGCCGGCGGTGAAGGCTTCGACTTTGCGGCTTTCGCTATCGGTGGCGGAAAAGACAACCAGCGGCATCTGGGTCAGGCCGGGCTGGGCGCGCAGCAAGCGGCAAAGCGCGATCCCGTCGACTTCGGGGAGCTCGACGTCGAGCACCACCAGATCGCACATCTGTTTGTGCAACAGGCGCAGCGCCGACGGTGCGTCCGGCACGCCAATCGTATGATGGCCGGCGCTTTCGAATATGCTGCGCAGACCTTCGCGCTCTGATCGGTCGTCATCGACGATCAGGAGAGTAGCGCTGGTTGTTTGTAGTGTGGGTGAAAGTGGCATTCTTCGTGGCACAGGTTTGTGGTAATCCTTCGCTTTGAGGATGGTTCTCGGAAGATGAGGAGGCGTAATTAGAGATCCGCTGGCAAATAGCGAGCGGTCAAGAGCCTGGGACAAAGGCGCTGGATTCAGCCGGCCAGTCAGAACGCCGGCCGGTGCGCGGGTAAGACAGAGCGTGGACCCGCGGACCACTCTTCCAATTTGACGGCTGAGAGCCGAGTTGTCAAGAGTTTATTAGGATTTCTTTAGGAAAAGACAGGGGATCGGATGCCCGCGCGGTGAATGGCGCTGCGTAATACCGCGTCTGGCGGTATCATGGAGCGGTCTTGGCGGATATTTAGTGGTTCGGCTGCTTCAACACTCTTGAGCAACTATGAGAAGCTATAAATCAATTAAAGTATGGGCCGGCTCGCCGAGTCCAGAAGCGTTTACCTTCGGGGCGTCCAAAGAAGAGGTTTCGAAAGGAACGTCCCTTTATTCATTCGAAGACGGACAGGGTAACGACATTGGCGTAATGACTCGGGATACGAGCCGGTCGTACGAGTTTTCTCAGCGGCACCATCTAAAAACGGATCGTGCACAAGTTCGAGTTCACTCATTCAGAGGTTCTTGACGATTACACACACGAGGATGACGAAGCTCTTCGACTTCACAAGATCTTTGACTCGTGGGAATGGCGACGAGCACAAACACCTCTTTGGGAAAAGACACTCTTATTAATCGTGCTTTGCTCCATGCCGTATCTGGTAATTGGAGGCACGCTCTACGTTATCGAAGGTCAACATTACTGGCTCGGGTTATTTGAGTTTCTCTACATCTATGCCGTTGGCAAATGGATACGCACTTGGTGATCTACCTACGGCGTTGAGAGATGAGCGACCGGAATCTCCTCGACTCGCTCGAAGGGCTTAGTCCCGTTGGCAATGTCATTTACGGCATGGAGAATGTCGGCGCTGTAATACCTCGCTCCGCAGGAGTCGCAAACACCGATCACGATATCTTCAAGGATGATGAATCCTTTCTTGTGCTTGAAAGCCTCGCGCTGCACCTTCTTCGGGCGCACGGTGCCTTCGCAGTGTTCGCAGCGATAGCCGTACATGGCCTCAGCATAATGGCTAAAGCCTCGAATGAGAAGCCCGTTGAAGCGGGCTGTGAACCTAACAGCGCTCGCGGCCCCAGCCGTAAAACGGCTGGTCTAGAAACCCTTCGGGGAAGCCGCGTGAACGCGGCTGAATGATCGTAGCCACTTCTCAGGCAGCGTGAACGCTGATGGACCAGGGCAGCCGCTCCGCTCCGGTCCCGGAGGGACCAAATGTTTATAGAACCAAGAGCCCAAAAGAACCTTGAAGCTCCAGAGGAGCGAAACACCTAGCTTGGCTCGACGGTACATTGCGCTCCTCTGGAGCTAGAGAATATCTTAGCAACTTGAGCTATAAACATTAGGCCGCTCTGCGGCCAGATCACTCTTAGTAGAGACTGAATTTAGTTGATCGCGGTGGTTACCAGCGCGCCATCGGCGCGTTCTGACGCATCCCTCGATGAAGCGATCTGCTTTCTGGCGGCGCGGAATGGGGTGGTTTTGTGGGTCGACTTGGCTCGATACATCGCCTGATCGGCGGCCACCAGGAGTTGATCCAGCGTCTCGCCGTCAACTCCGAAGACGGCTGAGCCCACGCTGATGCCAACCCGGGCGCGACCCTGCCCGCGCACGTCGATCGAGAAATCCGAAACGATCCTTTCGATACGTTCGCGCAGCTCCTCGACCTGCGCGACGTTCGCGTCATTTACGATCGCCACAAATTCGTCTCCCGCATAGCGCGCCAGAAAATCGTATTCGCGCAATTGGGCATGAACGAGGCTGGCGACTTCGCGCAGCATGCGATCGCCGAGCTTGTGCCCGAACGTGTCGTTGACCAGCTTGAAGTCATCGAGGTCCAGCATGATCACCTGGAATGGATGGCCGGTGCGCCGCGCCCGCGACACTTCTTCTTCAAAACGAACGTGCAGCCGGCGCGCGTTTGGCAGGCCGGTCAGCGAATCCGTGAGCGCATTCGATTCGGCCCGAGCGTGATTCACTGCGTTAGCCAGCGCGTCTGACGCCAGCCGGGTCACCGTCTCCAGCAGGCGAATCTGATCGTCGCTGTATTCACTGAGACTGGCCGAGTACACCGAGAGCGCGCCCAGCAACCGATCGTCCTTGAACAGCGGCAGTGACGCCATTGAGCTGTAGTCATCATCAGCCGGCAACTTCAATTCGGCAAAATCCAGGCTCGGATGAATTCGGTTGACCGGTCGGCGATTTGACAGCGCAAAGCCGGTTACACCTTCGCCCGGAGCAACACATCTCGCATGCAGCAGATCGGCATTCCGGCCCACGGCGAGCGCCGCGGTGGCGTACCCTTTGAGTTCGTCATGAAGGTAAACCACGCAGGTATCGAAAGGAACAATTTGTCCTACCTTGTCGACCAGCACCGACAGAGTGTTCTTGACTTCGAGTGAAGACCCAAACGTGCGGGCGATCTCATACAGCGCATAGACTTCCCGATGTGCGTTGCGAATCTGGTCATAGGCGGCGAAGGATGTATTCTCTCGATCCTGGGCCACCTGTTCCGAGACCGAGGCGATCGGACTACCCGCCACGCTGATGTGAATTTGATCGGCGAGACCGCGAGCGGCAATGTCAGCTTCAAAGCGTGGCAAGTGCTCAATGAACAGATCTACAATCACGGGATCGAATTGCGTGCCTGAATCTTCGCGCAATAACTCGATCGCATCTTCGCGCGACATGCCGGGCCGAAAGGGACGGACCTCGCGCACTGAGTCGAAACAATCTATTACCGACATGATCCGTGCGGTGATCGGAATTTGGTCTTCCTTCAAACCGTCCGGATATCCTTTCCCATCCCAACGCTCGTGATGATGACGGACTATGGGCAGCACCGGATAAGGAAAGTTGACGCGGCCCAGAATCTCGGCGCCGACGACTGTGTGTATCTTGGTCTTCTCGAATTCCGCGGGTGTCAGGGTTCCGGGTTTATTCAAAATGTGATCCGGCACCGCCAGCTTCCCGACGTCATGCAAAAGGGCGCCGGCGTCGAGCGCAGCGATCTCAGCGTCAGATAAGCGCAGCAGCTTGCCGAGCCCCTTAGCGTAAATCTGCACGCGACGCACGTGGAAATGCGTCGTTTGATCCTTGGCATCAATTGCCGTGGCCAGGGCTTCGACGGTGGCCAGATGCAGACGGCTTAGCTCTTCAGCTTCGCGGGTCTTGGCGTTGACGCGCTCAAAATAGATCTTGTGCGTCCAAAAAGTAGCCGCAATGATTGGCACGCTCAGCCCAACGTAGGCCCACCCCAGATGCGCCGCCGCCAAATAGATAACCGCCGTCGCGATTGCCGACCCCAGAAATGACCAACAGGTCCACAGATAGCCATCGCGCCAGAACTTCAGAATCGGACGTTGCGTTCTCAAGGCATAGATAGTCGAAATCGTAAAACCGTTGATGAAGTATTGCAGCATTGCCAGCACAACGAGTGCTCCGAGCAGATGCTCCGGACGTATCGGCGTTCGACCCAGCGGTTGCTGCGCGACATGAGCGTAATGCGCCAGGGAAAAATAAAACGCGTGACCCGCAATGAACACTGTCAGGGCCATCATCGCCGGTGCGGCAATCCAACTTGCCACTCGTTTCGAAGTCTGGTGAGAACTGACCAGGGCATCGACAGCGCCAATCATGATCGCGGCGGGGATGCCGAGAAATAAGACGGCCAGAAAGATGAATACATCGCCCGCGGTGAAACTTGATCGCGTATTGGGAATTTGGATGGGAAATGAACCTGCCAGTACTACCAGCACGAGCAGACCTGCGAACCCTGCATATTGGAACCGTGTAAGACTGAAAGAATGTTGGACAGCCCACACGAACACGCTCGCGCCGGCAATCACCATGACACTCCAGTAGGTCTTGGCCGCGCGATTGTAGTCGGACATGTCGATCAGTTTCATCAATCTCTTAGGTGTGTGTGGACGCGCATCCGGCGCGTGATTCAGGGACGCCCCCGTGACTATGCTTACTGCGTGCTGATCGTCGCCAGGAAAAGTGTCTGCGCCGAAAGCGAAGTCCCGGCAACTGGGCGTTTCGCTTTCGGCGCATGACTGGGCCAGGTGGCGGATGCTGGCACGCCTCCGCCACCTGGGGTGTACGAACTCACCGATTCTGTTCTCGCGCGATTTGGCACTCGCCTCCGAAGGTGTTGCGCGGCTAGCTGGCCCAGTGCGGTGGGCCAATTCAGCGGTGAACGCTTCCTAGCCGCGACTTCTGGATAACAAGGCCTGTGCCGGAGACTCATCGCCCGGAAAATTCGGAAATCGTTACGATTCACCAGGTTTTATCCGACACGAAAGGTGACTAGGCTCTTACCCTCACTTCCGATCTTCAATGTGACAGGTCAAAGTGAAGACTCGGTCAGACAGATCTGAATGCCTATCATTAGCACCTTGCTTCAGCAAGGTGACAGTCAGCGATGGGTCGCACAGGAAACCGCTTCAACGGGCTAACACACTTGACTCATCAAATCATGTGATTGGCAGGTTGTTGTCTTGAGCGCCGAAGGCGCGAAATGTAATAGCCCGGCCCAACGGGCCGGGTGCGGCGATTGTCGTTTGATTGAGCGCTGAAAGCGC
>Ga0137404_10000307_pt1 | contig 32054 bp, 27 predicted proteins | sample CZOMad2_1_16fung_FD_108285 | JGI IMG/M metagenome (GOLD analysis project Ga0137404, IMG submission 108285) | Vadose zone soil fungal communities from Angelo Coast Range Reserve, California, USA - CZOMad2_1_16fungal (Illumina Assembly) | ecosystem: Environmental > Terrestrial > Soil > Vadose... | reverse complement strand
TTTTCGAATTTCGATTGTCCGGCCATTGCCGGTCTTCAATCGCCAATCGAGAATCGACGCTCGAAAATTGAAGTATGCCAATCCGTTACGGTCGTTTTGAAATGCCGAAGACTCTCGGTAAGGACGAGAGCACAGCCACAGAAACCTACGCAAAATTTACTGCCGAGCCGTTTGAAGCCGGTTACGGTCACACCGTTGGGAACTCCCTCCGGCGTGTTTTGCTTTCCTCTTTGGAAGGCGCAGCCATCACCGCCGCAAAGATTGCCGGCGCACAGCATGAGTTCGCCACGTTACCCGGCGTGGTCGAGGACGTGACTGACATCGTCCTTAACCTCAAGAGAGTGAAATTCAAAGTGGACGGTCAGGATCACGAGCCGAAGAAATTGTCGCTTACGGTAAATAAGGAAGGTGAAGTGACCGCCGGCGATATCCAGACCATTCAGGGCTTCGAAGTGCTGAACCCGAAGCAGCTGATCTGCACGCTCGATCGGAAACATAAATTTGATGCCGAGCTCGATGTGCGCGTCGGCCGCGGCTTCGCCACCGCCGAGGAAAATAAGCGCCAGGATCAAGCCATTGGTCTTATCCCTATCGATTCCATTTTTTCGCCGGTGACGCGAGTCAAGTACGCGGTTGAAAACACCCGTGTCGGTCAGCGCACCGATTACGACAAGCTCATTTTGGAAATCTGGACCGACGGTCGGCTGACGCCGGATGATGCGTTGCTCCAGGCATCCGCGATTCTGAGGCACCACCTCGACATCTTTGTGCATTACAACGAAGAAGTGATCGAATTCGATCAGACGCCCGCCGGAGTAAGCGAAGAAAATCTGAAGCTAAGGAAGCTGCTCAATATGAGCGTGAACGAAATCGAGCTCAGCGTACGCGCTGCGAATTGCCTGAACAACGCGAACATCACGACGGTGGGCCAACTCGCCCAAAAAACCGAGGCCGAAATGCTGAAGTATCGCAATTTCGGCAAAAAATCGTTAAACGAAATTAAAGACAAACTGCAACAGCTTGGTTTGGGCCTGGGCATGAAATTCGATCCCGGCCTGGTGGAGGTGCCGGTGAGCAGCGATGGCGCGGCGCCGAGCGGATCGGCGACCGAGGAATAGACGTCCGATCAGAATCACGCTCGCCATGTTATGAGACATCAAAAAAAGACGATCAAACTTGGCCGCACGGCAGATCACCGCAAGGCGCTGCTGGCGAATCAGATTTGCTCGTTAATCGAACATCAACGTATCAAGACCACGCTTGCCAAAGCCAAGGCGGTTCGTCCGCTCGCCGAACGAATGGTCACGCTCGGAAAGAACGGATCGATTCATGCTCGCCGGACGGCCTTCGCGACGCTGCGTCAAAAGAATGCGGTCAAGAAATTGTTTGAGGACATCGCGCCAAGATCAGCGGAGCGCAACGGTGGATACACCCGCATCGTAAAGCTTGGTCAGCGTAAGAGCGACTCGGCCCCGATGGCGTTCATCGAGTGGGTTGATATGGCGGAGGTCGTTGAGGAAAAACCGGCAAAAGAAAAAAAGGCGAAAAGGAAAGAAGCCGAACAAAAGCAAACCGAGCCAGAGCGGGTAGAAACAAAGAAAGAAGAACCGGCTGCGAAAGAAGAACAACCGACCGAGGCGCCGACGCCAGCGCAGGAGCCACAACCGAAAAAGCGGCGGTGGTTTGGCAGAAAATCTGACTCTGAGAAGTAATATCCGGCGCCGGAAGCATTCGGCTCAGCTCTCCAACACATTGAGGTCGGCCAGATCCTGAGGCCGACCGAAAGCACGGTTGTTTCGAATTAACGCACCTCGCCCGTGTAAGAGGGCAGACTATGTGCACCGACGATGACGTAATCAACGCCGCGGGAGTTTAGTAATTCGAGAAACTCTCTCCAGTCTTTGCTCAGGCCCATGGTTAAGGAGCTCCACCAGAATCCGCAGACGTTCGTTGCCGCTGAGTTTTTTGTAAAAATCGCGATCCGCTTTTTCAGCCTCTGCGAAACTGCGAAATCTTTTGGCCGTCTTTTCCAAGGCGAGAATATAAGCTTGGCAGCTCCGCTTTCCGAGCGAATTTGATTGAGACTCGATGACCCCGAATCCCTATCTATTTATCGTTGTTTTTATTGGTGTGGCGCTGGCATTTCCACTAATTCCGCTTGCATTGGCGTGGGTGTGGCGGCGATTTTTCCAGCCGCCGAAACCGGGCGCCGAAAAAAATGCGATTTACGAGTGCGGAGTCGAATCCGTTGGTGAGGCGCACATTCAGTTCCGGTCACAGTATTATCTTTACGCAATCATCTTTTTGATCTTCGACGTCGAAACGATATTTCTGGTGCCGTTTGCCGTCGCGTTTACCGGGTTGCCCGTAGGCGCGTTCGTCGCCATTCTGATTTTCTTGTTTCTGCTGATTGAAGGTCTTGTCTGGGCGTGGGGCAAGGGTTGTCTGCAATGGGCGCGGTAGCGGCAGCGGTGGTTAAAAGAAGTAAAAAGGTTACATTATTACGAACCTGCGACCTTCGGCCGCAATGTAACCTTTGAAACTCTTGTAATTAAATCATGACCGAAATTGACGAGACACTGCGCCGCGAACTGCAACGGCAGGGAGTCTGGGTGACGAAGATGCAGGATCTTTACAACTGGGGACGTCAGAACTCGATCTGGCCGCTCCAATTCGGGCTGGCTTGTTGCGCCATTGAAATGATCGCCACGGCAGCTTCGCGCTATGACATCGCGCGGTTTGGCGGTGAAGTTTTCCGGCCGTCGCCGCGCCAGGCCGACCTGATGATTGTTGCCGGGACAGTGACGAAGAAAATGGCGCCACAAATTGTGCGACTCTACAACCAAATGGCTGATCCGAAATACGTCATCGCGATGGGTGCGTGCGCGATCTCCGGAGGGCCTTTTAAACAAGGCTACAACGTTCTCAAAGGAATTGACCGTTACATTCCCGTCGATGTTTACATTCCCGGCTGCCCGCCACGACCGGAAGCGTTGTTGCACGCGTTCATGGAACTACAACGCAAGATTGATAGTCAGAAATTAACCGGCGCAGAAAAGGCTATGCATCTTGACCCGAAACAGCCGAGCGAATTTCCGGTGCCGAAATTTGGGGAGCACGATCTCGAGCCGCCGGCGAACCCGGATGTTTTTCAGCCACCCAAACTCGAGCGGGTTTAACGGTGGAGTCGTTGGAGCAGATCAAAGCGCGGATCGAAGCCGTGATTCCGGGAGCGAAAATCGACATTGTGCCGAATCCCGGTCCTGCAAATCAGCGGTCGCTCTTGATTGATAACGACCACGCGCCCGCGATCGCGAAGTTTTTGCGGGACGATCCGACACTGTGTCTCGATTTCTGCTCAAACGTTACGGGCATAGACTGGTTGGACCGGACGGTGAAGAAAACTGCAAAGATCAAAAAGATCGTCGAAGGAATCGAGCAGGAGGTCGATCAAATCACTGAGGAAAAAATTCCCGGTTATCTCGAAGCGGTCTATCATCTATACTCCATCACGCACAAACACGGGCCGGTGATCATTCGGATGCGCACCGCGGATCGCGCAGAGGCAGCGCGCGTGCCATCGCTCACGCCGCTCTGGCGCAGCGCGGAATTTCAAGAACGGGAAATCTTCGATCTGTACGGTATTCGATTCGACCAACATCCCGATTTGCGCCGGATTTTGATGTGGGACGAGTTCGAAGATCATCCGATGCGCAAAGATTATCGAGAGCCGGACGATTACGAATGGGAACCGACACCGCACGATGACGTGGTGGAAAAAGCGAAACAGCACTATCCACAGCGGCCGGCAGAGGAGAAATTAAAACCTTCCTGACGCGGCATGTTGAGCGAAGCGAAATATCTCTGACCATTTCTAGATGCAAAAGCGCAGGAACAAATCAGAGATCCTTCGTCTTCTTCGCGACTCAGGATGACAATTTGAAATGACCGCGACAGTTGAAACACTGGAAGCAATGGAACGGCCACCCGTGACAATGGGGCCGCGAATCGAAGGCGAGCTGCTCGAAGTGTCGATGGGGCCGCAGCATCCGTCGACGCATGGGGTATTTCGAATGAACGTCGCGCTCGAAGGCGAGATCGTGCGAAAGCTCAAACCGGTCTTCGGTTACTTGCATCGCAATCACGAAAAGATCGGCGAGAACACCAGCTACCTTGGCTCAATGCCCTACACCGATCGCCTCGATTATTTTTGCTCAATGACCAACAACTGGGCCTATGCCCTCAGCGTGGAAAAACTCGCGGGTATCGAAGTTCCCGAGCGGGCGCAGTATCTCCGCATTATTCTTGCCGAGCTGACACGGCTTCAAAATCACGCGTCGCTGCTGGGATTTCTGCTCAATGACATGGGCGCGTGGGGCACACCGCTGATGTATGCCTTCCGTGAGCGCGAAAAGATTCTCGACTTGTTCGAATCGCTCTCCGGCTCGCGAATGATGTGCGATTACATGCGTTTCGGTGGTTGCCGGTGCGACACGCCGCCGGGGTGGATGGAACATGCAATTAACATTGTCGACCGGTTCCCCCGATTCATCGACGAACTCGAACAACTCGTTGTTGCTAACGAAGTGGTGATCGGTCGCACACAGAACGTCGGCGCCCTCTCTCGTGAGCTTGCCATCAACGCAGGCATCACCGGCCCAATGTTGCGCGCGTGCGGTGTAAATTACGACATTCGCAAAGTCGATAGCTACGGGTTTTATCCGCAGTTCAAATTCCGCATTCCGTTGGGCGAGCACGGCGACACTTATGATCGCCTGATGCTCCGTGTACTCGAAATGCGCGAGAGCTTGTCGATCCTGCAACAAGCCTTCGCGCAAATTCAGCCGGGGCCAATCATGAATCCCAAGGTGAAGATCCGCGCATTTCGTCCACCGGTGGGTGAAGCGTACGGCCGTATTGAAGCGCCTAAAGGCGAGCTTGGATTTTATCTCATCAGCGATGGCGGACCGAATCCGTATCGCTATCGCGTGCGTCCGCCGAGTTTCATTAACTTGACGGTGCTGGAAGATCTCTGCCTCGGCCATACCGTCGCTGACGTGATGGTAATTCTCGGCAGTGTCGATATTGTCATGGGAGAAGTCGATCGATGATTGGTTCTGGCATACTCAAGGGAATGGCGGTGACCGCGCGGAACTTCGTCGGAAGTTATTTCGACAAGGAGCGGCTGATTACGGTGCAGTATCCCGAAGAGCGCGATCCGCTCCCCGAGAACTATCGGAATTTTCCATTTCTCATTTATGACAGCGACGATCCACACGCGGGCCTTCGCTGCGTGGCGTGCAAAATTTGCGAGAAGGAATGCCCGCCGCAGTGCATCTACATCGTCAAGAGCGATGACAAAAAGCCTGATTACATGGGCAAACCGCAGTTCTACCCGAAGGTGTTCGACATCGACATCTCGGTTTGCATGAGCTGCCAGATTTGCGTGGAAGTTTGTCCATTCGAGGCGATCAAGATGGACAAGGATTTCGAACTGAGTAAGCGCGAGCGGTTCGATGCGCTCCTCTTGCGCAAAGAGGAACTTTCAAAATCGAACCAGTACTATCACAAGATTCACCCAATCGAAGCGGCGGCCGTGGACAACAATCTCGCTGATGCCGCGGCTGCCGCTGAAGCGAAGAAGAAGGCTGCCGCGGAGGCAGCCGCCAAAGCCGCGGTGGCGAAGGCAGCTAGCTCCGCAGCGGCGACATCTGCTACGCCTGTCAAGTCAGCTCCAGCTGCGCCATCCTCATCGGAAGCTTCATCCTGAGCGCGAGGGGGCGATCGGGATTTCGTCTGGCCGTCTCCGCTGCTGTTGACGCAACCAGCCTAACGATTCGCGCCTGCTGGGAACATTACTTTATCGGGAGCGGTATTAAGTGCGGCGAGGAGTTTTTTGATCAGACGCGTTTTGACGCGACCAGCTTCACGCGGTGGAACGAGATAGCGGACAATCGCTTCGAGCCAGGTATTCTCGCTGACGCGAAAAATCACGCGCGGTCGCTCGTGAACTTCCAATTCGTCGACCGGCGTCCGGGCGAGCAGATCACGAAATGTTTGCACGCGCGCTATCATTTCATTACCCAGCTCTTCCTCAGTAATCTTCTGCATCGTGCTGGAGATGAACTCGAGATCGGCGTTAAAAGCGACGTAGAACTTGATCTCGTTCCAAATGTAGGGAAAAAGCGGCCACGAATAATTATAAACGATCTCATCGAGCACTTTCTCATTCGGAAACTTGATCAGTCGACCACTTGGATGATCACCGGAGATGTATTTGCCGCCGAATTCCCACAGAGTGGTATCTAGATACCCAACGTCGATCACATCGCCCGTCGCGTCGCCGATTTGTATGCGATCGCCGACGCGGAAAGGCTGGCGAACCAGGATGTAAATCCAGGCGATGAAGCTTTTCATCGGCGTTTGTACAGCGAGACCGATGATGATTGAACCAATACCGAACGCCGCAAGCGCGGCATACCAATTGACGAAAATTACCGATACGACAATGACCGCGATAGCAAGAGCGGCAACCAGATGCATAACACGCTGGAGAGTGAAACGAATGGCAGGGTCCTCGATTCGAGCCAGCGCATAGACGGAGATAGCTCGTGCGACGGTGAGAACGATCACGATCAGCACTGCGCCGCGCAAAATTCGTACAACAACACCAAGAATTGATTGTGGGAGCGGGATCAGCTTGGAACCGACTAGAAAGTACACCGCTATGCAACCAGCAAAGACAAGTGCATGCACAATGAACCAGAATTTGTCTCTGCCCCGCGCCTTGACCTTGTCGGGGCGTTTTTCGCCCGTAGTCCGCTGAAGCTCTTTGCGAATTTCCGGTCTACGTGAAATTTCCTCCGCCGTTTCAGCCATCATATTGAGAATCGCATTCGACGAGGAAATGAGTGCAACCAGACCTGCGATGTGAGGCGACGGCTATGTTGGAAGCCCCTGAAGCTCGAATCGGAATCGATTCTCAAATGTGCTGTCGAATACGGATATTGCCGAGCTGCTTGCGCGGGAGGCGGATTCGCAGAGTGGCATTCTCTCGCGCGCTTTTCGCCGAGCTGCGCGCAGCGCCTTTCTATGGCCGGAAGAAGTGACTGATGTTCTAGCGCAGAACCGATCGCCGACCGAACTACGCGCAATTGGCCCATTTATGGAGAGACAAATTCGGCATTGGATCGATAAACCTCCGCGCTCAACTCACAGAGCTCCCGCCATTAGGCGGGATTTCGTTTCACTAGCGAAGGCGAGAGAAATGCTGGCGCGAAAACAGGCATGGGCAAAAAACCTGCGCGGCGATTTACAAATGCATAGCCGCTGGAGTGATGGTTCGGGCACGCTTGCCGAAATGGCCGACGCGGCAAGCGAGAGGTCATATGAATACATCGCGATCACTGATCACTCGAAGGGTTTGAAAATTGCCGGCGGCATTGACGAACACGACGTCGAAAAACAGGGAGTAGAAATAGCGAAGCTCAACACGGCACTGCGAAAATCCGGCAGAAAGCTCGTAGTCCTTCGATCTATCGAAATGAACCTTAACAGGCGCGGCGAAGGAGATATGTCTCCTGAATCTTTATCAGCTCTGGACCTCGTTCTCGGCTCGTTCCATTCGTCCTTGCGGATAGTTGAAGATCAAACGGACCGTTATCTTGCAGCACTGCATAACTCACAAATTCAAGTTCTGGGTCACCCGCGCGGTCGCATTTATAACTTTCGGCTCGGGTTGAGTGCAGACTGGCCGCGCGTGTTTGCAGAAGCTACCAGGCTCGACAAAGCGCTGGAAGTTGACTGCTATCCGGATCGACAGGATTTGAATGTGCGCCTACTCAACATTGCGCGAGAATACGGAACGCGTATTTCACTCGGCACTGACGCTCATCATCCGTGGCAGCTGGAATTCATTGAGCTTGGTTTGGCTGCTGCGATGAAGGCGAAACTTCCAACCGAGCGAATCGTGAACTTCATGCCGCTTCTGGATTTGAAAACCTGGTCACATCGACTACGAGACCGCGCCGCACGAAAAAGATAAATCATGTTCTTCTGACGACCACAAGAACGTCCGCGCCCGATTACAGCATATACAAGCAGGGCGCATACCCAGCGTCCGAGCAAAGCTCGTTAGCAGGAGCATTCGCCCTGCTGAAAAAGAACAAAAGGAAAAAAAATGAAAAAAATGTTACTCAGTATGGCCTTGGCAGTTGTGGCGCCCTTCGCATGGGCGCAGGTGTCAGAGACCACCACCACAACGACCACAACAGAAGGCACCGGCACGATCACCGAATACACTCCAGGTAATACAATCGTGCTCAAGGAAAGCAGCGGACCACGGACTTACCATTTCGGCAACACGGTTACTTACGTGACGCGGAGCGGCAAGGTCCTCGATGGGGATGTGGTGCGCACGAGAGTTAAAGTGGGCGTCCCGGTCCGGGTTCACTATGTCGGAACAGGCGACAACGTGATGGTTGATCGGGTAATTCTCGACGAGGATTAAGAGCGAAGAACAGTTAGTCTCGCTTGTCTCCATCGCGCCCTTTTCTGTTCTGCCTACTGGCGGAACAGGAAGGGCGCGTCTCGCGTACACCGACTTGGACAGACGCTCATGGCCTCGCAAGTAAATATGAAAACCAATCTTTGTCCGATAAACGAAACCTTCGTGTTATGACGAATCTTCGAATGAAGATTGAGAGTCTGTAAGAGTCGCAACACTGCGATCTAACATCCGACCAGGAACTGAAAGCGCTTATGGTCCCAAACCGGTCCGCCAACGAACAAAGCGCGAGAGTGCGGCTCGCATTTTGCTTTGGACGTCTTTCTCCCGTGCCGATTTTTGGTTCTGATTTTTGTGTTGCGCGGATGCACGTGAATACAAGCGAGGACGATTAGAGGCGGAAGCCGTCGGCTCGCCTAATCTGCAAGAGGGCCGAGTCTCGACGAACTCGAGTGATGCCCGACCTTCAGAGCTCTTCGGAATTAGGGGACTCTCCTACCTGCTGATATGGCCAATATGAAAAATATCAGGCATAGCACCAGGAAGAGACCGAATAGGAACTTGGCGATTGCAGCAGCGCCCGCAGCGATACCGGTAAATCCAAACAGCGCTGCAATAATCGCGATTACCAGAAAGATAACGGCCCAACGTAACATCGTTTCACCTCCTTAGAAATGAATCGAACCAGGCGACGATTATGCGTGGTCGTTTTAGCGAGCATCTCGGCTGAAGCGCGATGTGATTCAAAAAGGGAGAATGTCGGGCGCGATCACAGAGCAACAGCAGGAGCTGGCCAGATAAGCAGGAGTTGTTGAGCGCGATGTGCGCTCGTTGCTCACGCGAGGCCAGCATTTGGAGCAGAACACTATGGGGGCCGTGTCGTACGAACAAGAATCGCGTCGCGCCCACTCTTAGCTAAACAACGGATGGCACGGCCGATGGGCAGTTGAGGCGGCGGATGGTCTATTGCGGTCAGAGTTCAACGATTACGTCGATGTTCCAAGTCGACATATCCTGTAAGATTGGGCATGAGATTTCGGCGGAAGAATGGCGATCCCGTTTTGGTGGTCGGCATTTTCCACGGCCCGGAAGTGGGTCACGCCTTGCCGAAGAGGTTAGGTCGCGCCGGATTTCGCCGCGTCGCAGTTATCCGTCGTTCGGCCAAGGATCGGGCACGCGTGCAGGAACATTTCTTTCCAGCGCTGGGCGCGGCAGCGGCGGGCTCGTTCATTGGCCTGGCTGCAAGCGTTTTCGCTTTGGACCCCCGGTCAGCCAAGCTGATCTTTTTTTCTCTTGCGTTCACATTGGCTGGCGCCGTAGCGGCATGGATTCTGGCGCGGTTGCTGCGGCAGCGCGTTGATGCGACGAGCCTGGCCCGCTGCACGAATACGATTCTGCCAGAGGAAGCAATGGTGCTAGCCGAAGTGAAAGCCGGCGAGACATCGCGCTTACTCACGATTCTGCGGGATATTGGGGCGGAGGCACCGGTGACGTTTGTATTTCATTCGCCGCCGCCGTTCCACTTCGATATCAGCGCCCGAGCGCCCGGTCAGGAGCGACCTCCGGGCCAGCGTCTCGCCGAAAATGCGGCCAATCTCGCGCATTCCATTCCGGTCAACCGCGATGCCACGGCGCGCGGGCCATCTTTTCTGAGCCGGCTGCGCGAGATCGAGCGCGCACTGGAATGGGCGAACGCGAGTCTCACCGTGTCGGCCGAAGTGCATCACGCGTTCACCCTTTCGGCCGAGTGGCTGCTTGATAATGCCTACTTGATTCGGGATCAGGTGACCGATCTGCGGCGGAGTCTCCCGCAAAAATATTACGGGGACCTGGCGCTCATCGCGAGCGGCTCGGATGCGGGATCGCCGCGCGTGTACCGTGTCGCCTCGGAAATGGTGGCCGAGAGCGGCGGCACACTGGAGCCCGACATCATACAGCGATTCCTAGCCGCTTTCCAGGCAATCACACCGCTGGACATCGGAGAACTCTGGGCTCTGCCGCTAATGTTGCGATTGCAGTTGCTCGAATCCGTGCGAGCGCTTGCGCTCCAAGTCGAGCGACAGCAAAGCGAGAGTGAGGAGGCGGATTTTTGGGCAAATCGACTGCTCGCCGCGACGCGCCACAGCTCGACGCGATTGCTCAGGATGATGGAGGAACTGGTGGAACGGTATCCGGAACCGACTCCGCATTTCGCGAGCGAATTAATGGCGCATCTCTATTACGAAGAGGCTGCGCTTCCGCTGGTAAGCGGCTGGTTGGAACGCACGCTGCGCGCGCCTCTCCTTGAAATCGTTCAGCAGGAGCATCGGCGGCAGGCTGTGCAGCAAACCGCGCTCGCCAATGTGATCAACAGTTGCCGGCGCCTGGCGCAGGTTCAGTGGCGGGAACTTTTCGAGGCGACCAGTTGGGCGGAAAACGAGTTAGCGGCCGACCCAGCTGGTGTTTATTCGCGTCAGGATTTTGAAACGCGCGATCGCTGTCGGAGCGCGGTGGAGGAAATCGCGCGCTGGTCGAAGTGTTCGGAACAAAAAACCATCGATCAAGCGCTCGCGCTGGCAGAGGCCGCAACAGAGGAGGTCGCGCGGAATGTGGCCTATTATTTGATCGACGCGGGCCGGCCGGCGCTCGAGCACGCGACCGGCGCGAAGCTTCCGTTTGCGGAACGGGGCCGTCGGTCGCTGCGCGCGCATGCGGCAGGCGCGTACTTTGCAGGCGTATTCCTGTTCACTATGGCTTTGATCGCGGTTCCGCTGGTTGTGATCGCCGGATCGGTCCCCGTCGGAACGCTCGGGTTGCTCTCATTCTTGCTGCTCGTGCCTGCGAGTGAGCTGGCAGTCCTGGCGACGAATTACTTCGTGACCTCGTTCCTGCCGCCGCAGGCGCTGCCGAAGATGTCCTTCAAAAAAGAAGGCATTCCCGACGATTGCCGCACGCTGGTGGCGGTACCGACATTACTCACAACCGCCAACGCGATCCAAAGCGAGCTCAACCGGCTCGAGATTCGCTACCTCGGCAACACAGATGCAAATCTGCGATTCGCGCTCCTGACCGATTTTGCCGACGCACCGCGGCAGAACATGCCCGAGGACACGGAGTATATCGACATCGTCGCTCGCGGGATCGAGGAATTGAATCGCCGGCACGGTGCGGGCCGCTTCTTTCTTTTTCATCGCGGCCGCACTTGGAGCGAGAGCGAGCAACGCTGGATCGGCTGGGAGCGCAAGCGCGGCAAGCTCGAGCAGCTCAACCGATTCCTTATGGGCGAATCAGCGCCCGAGCTAGAGGAATTGCTTTATGCCGGTGATCGCGCGCAGCTTGAGGGCGTACGCTTCGTCATCACTCTGGATGCTGACACTCAACTCCTGCGCGAGACCGCCCGGCGCATGATCGAAACGCTCGCCCACCCACTAAATGAGGCGCGCCTTTCTCAAGATGGGCGCCGCGTCACCCGCGGTTACACCATCATTCAGCCCAGCGTCAGTGCATCTTTGCCGAGCGCCACCGCGACATGGTTTTCACGCATCTTTGCCGATCCGCGAGGAATCGATCCTTACACGCATGCCGTTTCCGATGTTTACCAGGACTTGGTTGGCGAAGGCAGTTATCACGGCAAAGGGATCTACGAATTACGGACGTTTCATCGCCTTTTGTCGGAGCGATTTCCTGCAACGCACCTGTTGAGCCACGATTTGCTGGAAGGCAGCTACGTGCGCGTCGGGCTGGCGACCGACATCGAGTTACTGGATGTGTTTCCCAGCAGCTACACTGCGTGGTGGAGTCGGCAACACCGCTGGATTCGCGGCGACTGGCAGATCCTCGATTGGCTGAAGCCGCGCGTGCCTGTGGGCGGCGGCAAGTTTGAACCTAACCCGCTGTCCGTTTTCAACCGGTGGAAGATTTTCGACAATCTGCGCCGCAGTCTGGTGCCGCCAACGACCATGGCTCTCCTCCTGGCGGGCTGGCTTCTGACGCCCGCTCCGATTCTTTGGAGCATGCTGATTGTGGGTTTGATGATGTGGCCCGTCCTTAATTCTGTTCTCGAGCTTCTCTTCCATCCGCCGCCGCCCGGAACGCGGTTCTGGCGCGAGCCACGTGACCGCCTCCTGGGCTCCGTTTTCGCAATGCTTTTCTTACCGGATTACGCGGGCATGGCGCTCGATGCCATCATTCGGGTCGCATACCGGCGCATCAGATCGCATCGGCTGCTACTCGAATGGGAGACGGCGCAGGACGCTCACCAGCGAGCGAAGAATCGCCAACTGCAATTTGTGCTCACGCGGCTTTGGATTCCGGCGGTTTGCGCCCTGCTTTTCGCTGCTGCCGACTGGCGCGGACCAACGGCGATAGGAGCCACGACGCCATTTCTTTTCTTGTGGGCGTTTTTTCCCATCGCAGTGATCCTGATTGATCGGCAGGCTAGGAGCTGGCGCGGCGGAATTTTAACGGCGGAGGACAGGCGCTTTCTGCGCGGGGCAGCGCGACGGACCTGGAGATACTTCGATGATTTTGTCGGACCGCAAACCTCGTGGCTGCCGCCGGATAATGTCCAGGAAACACCGACGCGGGAAATTTTTCTGCGCACCTCCCCGACCAACATCGGCCTTTGGATTTTAGCCACTGTAGCGGCAAACGACTTCGGTTATATCACAATCGACGACCTGGTCGCACGCAATCTCGGTACGTTGGAAACGGTGGATCGGCTCGAGCGTTTCGAAGGCCACCTCCTGAACTGGTACGACATAAACACACTCGCACCGTTGCATCCACGCTATGTCTCGACAGTAGACAGCGGGAATCTGCTCGCAGGCCTTTGGACTTTCCAGAGCAGCTGCGCTGAACTGACCGCGCGTCCTCTTCTCGATGCAGTCGCTTTGCGTGGCTTAGCCGACACCCTTGGCGTGTTTCGGCAAGCGGCTGGCGCGTCCAAGGAACCGGCAGATTATCCGTCGCTTCTAGCGCTGGAGAAACTGACGACCGGCCAGCCGGCGAATCTGGAGGGAGTAATCAGGCGGTTCCGCGCGGCTCGAGAACCCGCGCAGAAATTGCTCGGGCAATTCAGCGAAGAAGTAAAAGGTCCGCGTGCCTACTGGGCGCAACAAATTTCGAAGCAGGTCACCGCGTGGAATGGGGTTATCGATAAGTATCTACGGCCGGTGGAAATGCTGATGGCGCTGCCGGCACAGTTGATGTCATTAGGCGACACTGCGCACGAATGCCGGCGCGAAGCGCTCGCTGCTACTTTTTCACTACGCAACATCGTCGTTGAAGGCATTCCTGGGCTCGTACCGCTACTCGCGTTTCATGACCGGCCAGAGCAGCCGGAGATTCCGCCGGACGTGCGCGAGTGGCTCCATCTTCTCGTCAGCGAGGTCGAGCATTCACGCCAGAGCGCTTCGGAGCAACTGGCGCGATTGCAAGAATTGATCGCGCAGTGCCAGCAACTCGAAAGCGGGATGCGACTGGGATTCCTTTATGACAAGGAACGGCGCATCTTTGCGATTGGATATCAAGTGGCTGAACGCCAGCTCGACGCGTCGTTTTACGACCTGCTCGCGAGTGAGGCGCGCCTGACCAGTTTCCTGGCCATCGCGCGCGGGGAAGTGCCAGTGGAACATTGGTGGGCTTTGAGCCGGCCTTTTGGCTCTGCGTACAGTCGGCTGCCGCTCCTGTCATGGAACGGAACGATGTTCGAGTACTTGATGCCGCTCCTCTTCACGCAGACGCACGAAAATTCGCTGCTCGATCGCGCCTGTCACGACGCCGTGCACTGCCAGATTGCCTATGCGCAGCAAAGCAGCGTGCCTTGGGGTATCTCGGAATCCGCCTTTAGCGCGCTCGATCGGCATAACGTTTATCAATACCGGGCATTCGGCGTACCGGCGCTGGCCTTGAAACGCGGACAGGATGAAAACCTTGTGATTGCTCCCTATGCGACAGCGCTCGCGCTCGGCGTTGAGCCGGCCGCCGCGGCAAAGAATTTGCGCCGGCTCGCCACCATCGGCGGCAATTCGACCCTGCTCGGCGATTACGGCTATTTCGAAGCGATAGATTATTCGCGGCGAGCCGAACCCGGCGGTGCGGCTGGAATCATCATTCATTGCTACATGGTGCATCACCAAGGCATGTCGCTCCTCGCTTACGACAATGTTTTAAACAACAACGCGATGCGGCGGCGTTTTCTCGCCGACGCACGCATCCGCGCAACCGAGCCGCTTTTGCACGAGCATATTCCCGAACAGATTTTGCCGACCACTGGTGAAGCACATGAAGAGCGGCCTGTTGCCCGCAGGGCTCCGGCCGTCGGCGCGGCCGTGGCCAAACCGCCCGATATTGCCTCGCCGCGCATTCAACTGCTCTCCAACGGAAAATGTTCGGTTACGATCACGAATTCCGGCGGCGGCTACTTGCGCTGGCTCGATCTGGACGTCACGCGCTGGCACGCTGCCACTACCCCTGAAGTAGGCCCGGTTTGTTACATCAGGGATCTGGAAAGTGACACGCTCTGGAGTAACACACATCAACCAGTGCCAACTCCCGAGCGGCGGTATACGTGGAGTTTCCCCCCCGATAAAGCCGAGTTCCGACGAAGAAGCGGACCGTGCGAAACGATCACCGAAATTGTCATTTCCGCCGAAGACGACGCCGAAGTTCGTCGCGTAACTTTGGTCAATATCTCGCGCAAAGCCGCGCGGCTCGAGCTGACCAGTTATCTCGAATTGGCGCTCGCGCCTCATCGAGCCGATCGAGTGCATCCCGCTTTCAGTAAGCTTTTCATCGAAACCGAATGGGTGCCGCATTGCGAGGCCCTCGTCGCCCGTCGGCGCCTTCGTGCTCCCGACGAACAGCCGATATGGGCCGCGCACCTCATGGTCCCCGAATCCTCTTCAGTCAGCGACTCAATCGAATTCGAAACCGACCGCGCCCAATTCCTTGGCCGCGGCCGCACAGCGGAAAATCCCGACGCACTGCGCCGCAGACTAACGAATCGGGTTGGCGCCGTGCTCGACCCAATTTTGAGTCTGCGGCGCAGCGTCACGATTCTCCCCAACCAGCGCTTCCAATTTGCGCTCGTCACGCTGATGGCGGAATCGCGCGAAGCGGTCATCGCGCTGGCTGAACGCTACTGTGAGTTTCATACCTGCGCGCGGGCGTTCGAGACTGCATGGACGCATTCCCAATTCGAAATGCGCCGCCTCCAGATCCGCCCGCGCGACGTTCAAACCTACCAACAACTGGCAGCGTTCATCATTTTTCCGCAGGCCCAACTACGACCGCCGCCGGCGCGGCTCGGTCGTCCCGCCGAAGGTCAACGCGCGCTCTGGAGGCAGGGCATTTCCGGCGACCTGCCGATTGTCGTAGTTATGATCAGTCACGTCCGGGACATCGAGGTAGTGCGCGAAATTCTGTCCGCGCACACCTTCTGGAATCTGCACGGGTTAAAGGCCGATCTCGTGCTCGTCAGCGAGGAACTGCCGAGTTACGAAGAACCATTGACCTCCCATCTGCGCCGACTCACCGAAGCGCGCGGGGCCCTGACCAGTGTCGATCAGCCAGGCGGGATTTATCTTCGCTCGGCGAGCAAGATGTCGAAGGAAGAAATGATCGCGCTGCAAGCTGCGGCGCGAATCGTCTTGGTCGCCGCCCGCGGCACGCTGCGTCAGCAACTGGCCGCCAGCGCACCCGTAGCGGCGAAACCGAAGCTGCTCTCACCGGGTGAGCAGTTCCGCGAAGAGCCATCCGCGCCGCTCGCTTTCATGGAGCTGGATTATTTCAACGGCCTCGGTGGTTTTACCCGCGATGGAAAGGAATTCGTGATTTATCTCGGGCCCGGCAGTCACACGCCGCTCGCTTGGGTCAACGTCCTGGCCAATCCCAACTTTGGCGCATTGGTTTCCGAGGAGGGCGTGGAATTTGTCTGGGGCAGCAACAGCCAGACCGATCGCCTCACGCCGTGGTTCAACGACCCGATCTCCGATCCGCCCGGGACCGCCATTTACATTCGCGATGATGACATGGGTGTCGTTTGGTCGCCCACGCCGCAGCCGATCCGGGAGAGAGACGCCTATCGCGCGCGTCATGGACAGGGTTACACAAGATTTGAGCACAACAGCCACAATATCGAACAGCGGCTCCTCACTTTCGTGCCCGTCGATGATGCTGGCGGCTCTCCCGTGCGCATCCAGCGGCTGCACTTGCGCAACAATTCTTCGCGTCGCCGGAAGTTAACGATCACTTCCTACGCTACGCTCGTTCTCGGCTCCGACCCGGAAGAAACCGGCATGCATGTGGTGACGAGATGGGACCTGCAAAGCGAAGCGCTATTTGCCTACAACTCCTTTAAGCCTGATTCCTCCGAACGCGTCGCCTTCGTCACTTCCACGCCGGCGCCTGCCTCCTTCACCGGCGATCGAACCGGCTTTATTGGGCGCAATCGCTCGCTGCGAGATCCCGCTGCGATGGAGCACGAACGATTAATGCGCGACACTGGCGCTGGTTTGGATCCTTGCGCTGCCATGCAGCTCACGGTTGAGATCGATCCCAACCAAACCGCTGAGATTACCTTCATGCTCGGCCAGGCGGATGATGAAGGAAAAGCGCGCGCGCTTGTGCAACGCTTTCGTGATCCTGCCAATGTCGAAGCCGCCTTTCAGGAAACCTGCCGTTGGTGGGACCGGCTCCTGAGTACAATCGAGGTGGAAACGCCCGAGCTTTCCACGAATTTTTTGCTCAACCGCTGGCTGCTTTACCAGACGCTGAGCTGCCGGTTCTGGGGACGCACCGCTCTTTATCAATCGAGCGGCGCCTATGGATTTCGCGATCAATTGCAGGACGTGATGGCGCTCGTGCATGCCGGCCCGCAACTCACGCGCGAACACATTTTGCGCGCCGCCGCACGGCAATTCATTGAGGGCGATGTCCAGCATTGGTGGCACCCCGATTCCGGCGTTGGCGTGCGCACCCGGATCAGTGACGATCTTCTCTGGCTTCCTTTTGTCACCGCGCATTACGTTCGCACCACCGGGGACGCCGCCATCCTCGATGAGATCGTGCCGTTTCTGGAAGCCAAACCGCTCGAACCGCAGCAGACGGAAAGCGTTTCCACTCCGGCGCCTTCTCACAACAAAGCGTCGTTGCTGGAGCATTGCCGCCGCGCCATCGTGCACTCGGCCACCGCCGGGCCGCATGGATTGCCGCTCATCGGAGCCGGCGATTGGAACGATGGCCTCAACCGTGTCGGAATCGGCGGGAAAGGCGAGAGCGTCTGGCTAGCCTGGTTCGAGATTTGTGTGCTCGAGGATTTCGCAGAGCTGCTCACCCTGCGCGAGCTTGGCGACGAAGCGAAAGCCTGCCGTGCACGCGCCGCGAAGTTGGCCAAGATCATCGAGGTCGAGGCTTGGGACGGCGCATGGTATCGCCGCGCTTACTTCGACGATGGCACGCCCCTCGGTTCCAGCGAGAATCTCGAAGCCCGCATCGATTCGCTCCCGCAAACCTGGGCTGCAATTTCCGGCGCAGGCAACCCGAATCGCGTAGAGGTCGCGCTGCGATCGCTGGAGGAAAACCTCGTGCGTGAAGCCGATAGCCTGATCTTGCTCTTCACTCCACCTTTCGACAAAACCACCGCCGACCTTGGCTACATCAAGGCTTACCCGCCCGGCGTGCGAGAAAACGGCGGCCAGTACACGCACGCCGCCACCTGGGTGGCAATGGCTTTTGCCCGCCAAGGCGATGGCGACAAAGCCGTTCGACTTTTGCGGATGCTGAATCCAGTCGAGCATGCACGTGACGAGAAGGATTGCGAACGCTACAAGGTCGAACCGTATGTCATGCCAGGCGACGTTTATTCGTTAGCCGGCCACGTTGGGCGCGGTGGCTGGACTTGGTATACAGGCGCGGCGGCTTGGACCTATCGCGTGTGGCTCGAAGAAATTCTGGGATTTCAACGCCGCGGCGACACGCTAACAATCAACCCAGTCATACCAAAAGATTGGCCTGGCTTCCGTTTGCGATACCGTTTCCAGGAGACCGTTTATCACATCGCGGTCGAGAATCCAGACCACTGTTCGCGAGGTGTTACTCTGGTGGAATTGGATGGAGTCCCAGCAGCAGACAAAATCGTGACCTTGCGTGACGACGCGCTGCCTCATGAGGTGCGTGTTGTCCTGGGAATCACGCCGTCGGCGTGAGCATCATCTGCTCGCGGCCGAACGGCCCTTTACAAGCTATTGGGCCAAAAGCACTCTGATACTCCTTTTCGTTGATGTGAAAATGCGAATCCTGATTTCCAACGATGACGGCATTTACAGCCCGGGTATTCGGGCTCTGGCGAAAGCGGCAGCGCGTTTCGGCGATGTGCGAATTGTGGCGCCTGACGTGGAGCAATCGTCAATGAGCCATGCGATTACCTCATCACGGCCACTTCGCTTCAAACGTATTCACCTCGATGACTTCGACGCGTACAGCGTTAACGGGACGCCGGCCGATTGCGTCGCGCTTGGCATGCATCGCTGGGGACACGTCAATCTTGTACTTTCTGGAATCAACCTCGGGCTGAACCTGGGCAACTCGTGCTGGCATTCCGGTACGCTGGCGGCGGCGAAACAGGCCGCACTGCTCGGGGCGCGTGGCATAGCATTCAGTACGCACGTGAGCGATAATCACGAGCCGGATTTTTCAGCACTCGAACCTCACGTGGCCAAAGTTCTCGACCTGCTGATGCCAAACAAGACGCTGTGCCTGGTCAACGTGAACGTGCCGGAGAAACCAAAAGGCGTTCGGTGGACGCGCCAGTCTGTGCGCCACTACGACGGCAAGGTTGTTCCTGACAAAGATCCCATGGGACGCTCGATCTTCTGGTTCACGGTGACCCCGTTGGAAGGCGCAGCGAAAGGGACCGACCGCTGGGCGATCGAGCACAATTGGGTGTCGATTACGCCGCTACGCCTCGATCTCACCGATGAAGCAGATCTTGCTCGGGCCCTGGCACTTTCGAGCACACCGGCGGTGAAACAGGCGAGACAGCGCACCCCTGCCAAACGGTCGCCCAAAAAGAGACGCTGAGCCGCGTGGCTTCGACCAGCAAAATTTGGGTGCAGCAGGGGGAACCAAATAAGGCCGCCCCTCCGAATCCATTCGAAATTGCGTTCGCAGCCAATGGGTGACAACAGATCCACTGCCTCAGCACTGTCCCAGACAGCTGAACAATTCCACATTTTGGTGGATAGCATCGAAGAATACGCCATCTACCTGCTCGACTCGAACGGTAATGTGCTCACGTGGAACACAGGCGCACAAAGAATCAAAGGCTACAAGGCGCAAGAAATCATCGGGAAAAACTTTGCCTGCTTTTATACGGCGGAGGATGTTGCCGCTGGTAAGCCGCAAAGTAACCTGCGCCAGGCAGCGCGGCGAGGACACATTCGGGATCAAGGCCTGCGCGTCCGTAAAAATGGATCAACGTTTGAAGCCGAAATTGTATTGACTGCGCTGCGCGATGACAAGGGCAACGTTCGCGGCTATTCCAAAGTGACACGCGACATCACCGATCAAGTTCGCAGCCGGGAATTTGAAGCGGAGAAGATCGCAGCCGAAAAAGCAAGCAAGGCTAAGGACGACTTCCTTGCGGCGCTCAGCCACGAACTGCGCACTCCGCTGACGCCAGCATTGGCGGCAGCGACTTACCTGGTGGATAACGCGAAGAAACTTCCGCTCGAGTTCGTGGAGGATGTGCAAATAATCAAGCGCAACGTGCAATTGCAGGCGCGGTTGATCGATGATCTGCTCGATCTCACTCGTATTACCCGCGGCAAACTTCGCCTCGATGTGGAAAGTTGCGACGCGCACGACGTTATTCGCAACGCAATCGAAACCGCAAGCTCAGCCATCGCAGCGAAGAAACTAAAGATCTCGACGAAATTCAACGCGAGAGAATATCACATCCTGGCTGACTCCATCCGGCTTCAACAGATATTTTGGAACTCGATCAATAACGCCGTGAAATTCACGTCACCGGGCGGGGAGATCGCCATCCGCACCTTTAACGATGAACGCGACCGTTTCTATTTTGAAGTCACCGACAACGGGATCGGAATTGAGTCTGAGCGGCTGGCTTCGTTGTTCACGCCATTTGAGCAGGCTGACGCCTCTGTCACCCGTCAATTTGGCGGCCTCGGCCTGGGTCTGGCGATTTCCAAACATCTTGTCGATCTTCATCATGGCACACTTGAAGCGGAGAGCCGTGGCCGGAGTTTCGGCGCGATGTTTAAGGTAACCCTCGACACGGTTGCCGAAGATGCCGGAAAAACTGATCTGCCCTCTCGTTCTCCCGCGCAGCCGTCAAGGCCGTTGCGGATCCTGCTCGTTGAAGATCACCGGGACACGCGGCGCACGCTGTCGCGGCTGCTCACCCATTTTGGTCATGAAGTTTTAGCTGCGGACAATGTACGCAACGCACTGGAGATCATCGCCTCGGGAGAACTCGATGTGTTGTTGTGCGACATCGGTCTTCCGGACGGAAGCGGTTACGAGGTGATCTCACAAGCGAAACGAAAGCAGTCGATCAAGGCAGTCGCTCTACCTGGCTTCGGCACAGAAGAAGATATTCGCCGCTCGAAAGAGGCGGGATTCGATTTTCATCTCGTCAAGCCAATCGACCTTCACGAGCTGCAAACCGTTCTCGATAAGGTCGCGGCGTAGCTGACGGACACAAGGAGCGGCGGCACCGATTACAATGCCGGCGGCAGCCAGACAAGCCATCGGTGGTTATCGCAGCCCAAGAGACCGACGGACGTTGGAGATTACTTCTGCGATCAACACCTGAACCTGCCAATTTGCCCTCGCATTGATCTCGTTCTTCGCACCTGCCGCAGGAAATTGATTTTGCTGCAAGACCCTCGAGGCGCTGCGGATTCACACAGCGCCTCGATGAATCTTACCACCAGAATCACCGCCAGTGGGTTAGCGCAACAGGGCTTCTATCGATAGCGCTCCGAAGACGCGCCGGCCAGTTCCGGCTCCATCAGCGCCTCCGGATTCACAATGTCTTCGGCCAATTTGTTCAGAAGCTCGTTAGCTTCAGATTCTTCGTCGAGGGTTGTTTGCAAAAGCTCCGCTGACCTGTCCTTGCCTAGTAGTTGCGCAAATGTCCGGACGCTACCGTAACCGGCGATCTCGTAATGCTCGACTTTCTGCGCTGCCACAATTATCCCGGCGTCGAGCACTGATTCTTCGCCATCCTCCTGAAGGATTTCCGACCCTTCCTCAATGAGGCCTTTCATTGCCTTGCAGGTTTTACCCTTCGGCTTTTCACCAATCTCTTCGAAAACTTCTTCGAGACGTTCCACATGCGTCTTCGTCTGTTCCAGATGCTTCTGGAACGCGTCCGTTAACTCCTTTGACGAAGCAGCTTTCGCCATTTTCGGCAATGCTTTTACCAATTGGTTCTCGGCGTTGTAGAGGTCTCGCAATTCGTTGATGTAGAGTGTTTTTAATGTATCCAGCTTCATAAGATCCCTTTCCCTTGTTATTCCCTGAATGTGGTTTTTAATTTTGGCGATCCAGTGCGTACTGGACGCCGGCTCTAGAGAAACAACGCGCCTAACTGTGAAATTGCGCGTGTGTCTTTTGAAATTTTTCTAAGCGCGCGTGACTGGCTCAAGCACAAGCATAACTGACACCTTCCCGCACCGTCCGCTCGTACAAGTTCAAATAATCATTTGCCATCCGACTTACGGTGAAGCGTTTGTTAAACGCCTCTCTGCAGCGTGCCCGGCTAAGATTGCGAACTTGGTGAGTTGCTTCCACTGCATCGTCCAAGTCTCTTACGATAAAACCTGTTGCGCCGTGTTCCATTACTTCAGGAACAGATCCGCGGTTGTAAGCGATGACCGGAGTGCCGCACGCCATCGCCTCGATCATCACCAGTCCGAAAGGCTCTGGCCAATCAATCGGAAACAGTAACGCGTAGGCACCTCCCAGAAAGTCGTTCTTCTGTTGATCGCTGATTTCGCCAATCCACTCTACGTGAGAGTCATTTAACAGCGGTTCAACGACCCGTTTGAAATATCGTCTATCGACGCGATCGACTTTGGCTGCGATTTTAAGTCGTATGCCGACGCGCTTGGCGATTTCAATCGCCCGATCGGCTCCTTTTTCTGGCGAGATCCGCCCTAAAAAGGCGAGGTAATCGTCGGAGTCGCCTCGAAAACCGAATAGGTCCTTCGGCAAGCCATGATAAATAGTAGTCTGCCAATTCGCCCAGGCTAAGGGCTGCCGTTGAGAGTTCGAGATCGAGACAAGTGGTTCATCTCTAAATCTGTCGAATACAGGAACGAGATCGGGAAGATCGAGGCGCCCGTGCAGCGTTGTGAGATACGGAACAGACAGACACCGACAAACAGGAAAATGAAGGTAACCAGTGTGGAAATGAATGACATCGAACTCGCCAGCGTGCTCGAGTACGTGATCTACCAGCAGAACTTCGCGTGCCACGGGATCTTTACACCGTTCGTTTTTCCGCAGTGAGCGCTCGCATGGCGCAATAAGCCGGGCGTTTGTCACCGAGTCGCCGCTGGCAAACAAAGTCACCTCGTGACCTAGGCGTACCAATTCTTCAGTGAGGTAAGAGACTATGCGCTCTGTGCCTCCGTAATGTTTTGGAGGCACACTCTCGATTAGCGGCGATACCTGAGCGATTCGCATATCCCTATTTCCCGTCGCGAAATCCAAGCTCCACTGTCGCACCGCTTATAGCAGGATGCGCTGCAGTTGGGTAAGCCCTAATCGCGATCGTGATTTCAAAAAATTTGTCCTCTGAGTTTACACTTCGAACGCGGCCGCAGCTTTGGTTCTCCGCATTCCGTGGAAAATAGCCGACATCTCAAGCGTCAGGCTCAAGAACAGCAATCGCCTTATGCAATGCAGCTACAAAAATCGCATACCCAACAAAGGGAAAGAACCTAGGAAGCTGTCAGGCGCACGTTGCGTATGTCGTGTTACACGCGCTAAAAAAATCCCTACGGCAAGGGAAGTCGGAGCAAGGCACCTACCGAAGACTGCGGCGGCGCTCAAGCGCGCGGCTACGCGTGGCGCCGCCGTTCACAGGTGTCCCGTCAAGGCGAGGATTATTAAAATTAGAAGAATCAATCCAAGTCCTCCGCTGGGCCAGTAACCCCAACCGGAACTGTACGGCCACGCAGGTAGCGCGCCTATCAACAGAAGAATTAAGATGATCAACAGAATGGTGCCCATGGATTTCCTTTCTTTGGAGTATGTTCGCCGCAGCGAAGCACTTTGGACGTTGAATCCGAGACGTTTCTCACATTACTGCTCCGTTTCTTGTTGTAGCTAACAAGTCTCGATTTCCTTTGTCTCGACACGCACTGCGTAGTCGTCCGGTTCAAATTCACGACCCGCTCGCGCCGCGTAGACTTGGGTGAATTCAGCGCCGAAAAGGAGGATTTGGGAGGAGTAGTAAACCCAGAGTAACAAGGTGATGAGGGAGCTAGCCGCGCCATAGGCAGACGCAGCAGCGCCGCTGCCCAAATAGAAACCCAGCAGCCATTTCCCGATGCCAAACAAAATTGCTGTCATCACGGCGCCAATCCAAACGTCGCGCCATTGAATCTTCACGTCCGGCAGGGATTTGAAAATCAGCGCGAAAAGCAGAACGACGACCGCGAAGTCAAAGATGAGATAAACGCTCAGTGCGATCACGATTCCGCCGGGCAACACAGACTGGATGTAGTGGCTGAATCCTTTAAGCAGGGCTTCTATCGCGAGCGAGACGAGCAGTAGAAAACAAATGCCGGCAACCATCGCGAATGAGAGAAAACGACTTCGCAGAAATCCCCAAATACCCTGCGCGGGCTTTGCTTTTACGCCCCAAATCGTGTTCAAGGCGTCTTGCAGTTGACCAAACACCCCACTTGCGCCGAAAAGCGCGAGCGCGATTCCGATGATCGTGGCGCTCGTGCTTTTGCCCGGCTGCGAGGCTTTTTGCGCAATATTTTGTACGACCTGCACAGCACTTGGATCGAGAAAATAGCTCATCTGTTGTGTGATCTTGTCCCAGGCACCTGCCGGATCATCGCAGAAAATCATTCCGACAATTGCCAGCAGGACGAGAATCAGAGGTGCGAGTGAAAAGACTGTGTAATACGCAAGCGCCGCGCCTAACTGGGGCGCTTTGTCCTGTAGCCATTCATTAAACGTCTGCTTTAGCAGGCTGAAAGCGTTGCCAAAAAAATTACGCTGCTTCACCACCACGAAACCTCGAACAACATTCGTCCGTCATGCGGTGTTTGGTTTGTGCAAAGAAGCACTCACGTCCAGCTAATTCCCAAGTGTTGAACCAAGCGTCCAGCAACGCTTTCGCTGCGAACTACAATCACAAGATGCTGTTAAAACCGCCGCTGCCACCGATGGAAGCACGTTCGGTCGAGGAGATTCCGGCTGGAGCGGGCTGGCAGTACGAGCCGAAATGGGATGGCTTTCGCTGCATTGCGTTCCGTGATGGCGAGCAGATTTACTTGCAATCAAAGGCTGGTCAGCCGCTCGCGCGTTATTTTCCCGATATCACTGGTGCTCTCTCCCACCTGCCCGAGCATCGCTTTGTGGTGGATGGCGAACTTGTTGTCCCCGTCGGCGACGCGCTTTCATTCGATGAATTGCAACTCCGCCTGCATCCGGCCGCCACTCGCGTTCAGAAATTGGCCAAAGTGCATCCAGCGACGTTTATCGTATTCGATCTCCTTGCGGAAAATGGAAAATCATACTTGACGGAGCCTCTGCGCGAACGCCGGCAACTTCTCGAGAACTTCGCGCGTATGAATTTCAGATCGGCCAAGGCCTTGCGACTCTCTCCGGCCACGACTGACTACAATATTGCCCGCGAATGGTTCGAAAAAGCCGGCGGCGATCTTGACGGTATCGTCGCGAAACGTTTGGACTCCATGTACGCTTCTGGCGAACGGACGGCAGCGGTTAAGGTAAAGCAAATCCGCACCGCTGATTGCGTCGTGGGAGGATTCCGTTATGCGCGCGCCACACGACAACTCGGTTCTCTTTTGCTCGGTCTGTACGGAGAAGATCGGTTGCTCCACCACGTGGGATTTACGTCTGCTTTCAAAGCGTCAGAAAGGCGCGCCCTAACAAAAAAATTTGAAGCACTCAAGAAACCACCTGGATTTACTGGCAGCGCGCCGGGCGGCCCGAGCCGTTGGAGCACTGATCGCACGGGCGAATGGGAACCAGTTGATCCGAAAGTGGTGGTGGAAGTTGCCTATGACCATTTTACCGGTGGCCGATTTCGACACGGCACAAAACTTCTTCGGTGGCGTCCGGACAAAGCCCCTCGCCAATGCACGATGGATCAGGTGGAGCATCGCGAAGGTAAATCGCTCGCGCTTTTGCAGCGGTAACTTCACTTACCGCCGGTGTTCGGAGGTCACACAGAGAGATCGCATTTGGGTTCACGCCGTATCTTCACTGCCATTTATGATGTTTAACGTTTGAGCGACTTCGGCGGCCCCGAGTCTCGAACTCCTACTAGTGCAGAGATTCATGACTGCGCCCGTCGCTCAAAAGAGCTTCGTGGGTCGCATCTTGTGAATTTTTTAGACAACCAAACATTCCGCGGTACTCGATCTGAAACTAACAACCTATGAAGAAATACGTATTGTGTTTAATCGGCGCCATCATCGGCATGGCATTTATCACTTCCTGCCAACAGCAAGGTACGACTGCGACCACGACCGCACAGGCAGCAGCCAAACCGACACCGACCCCATCGAAGACGCGCCACAAGGCCGCAAAGAAAACTCCGCCAAAGACAGAAGGTGCAACTGAGGCGCCCTCGCCGTCGCCTGCGGAGTCGCCTGCGCCGACGCCCTAAAAGAAACGACACGCGTGAGTTGGGGGTGCGGTGGGAGCCAACATTTGCGACGAGCTAGCCACTGGGCTAGTTAAGCCGGAGGACTGGATACTTGTTGCCGCAGCGGTGGTTTCAGTCGGCCTCAGCGACCCGATCTTCAGCTCTAATTAGGTTTTAGCTTGTGGTCGCCGTCGCCTCGACGCGAGTGAACGACAGTATACAAAGCGCACCTGAATTGTTTCACGTATCGGACCTTTATGCCCGAACGAACTTTAGAGTCGCGCGCTCAGTGGCGCGCAAATCGATGTTGTCACGGTTTTTGATTGCTTCGGCGACTCCGGGAATTTGCTTGCCGGTCAAGTAAGCTTCGACGATGGCCGGATGCACGTAGCATTTGCGGCAAATGGCCGGTGTGTTGCCGAGAAGTTCTGCGACCGCGTAAATCGCCGTCTTCACATTCGCCTTCGCCTGTTTCTTCGTCTCGAACTCACCCTGCGCGCTGAGCGCGATCGCCGCCAGCACCGTTCCGGCCCACGTCCGGAAATCCTTTGCCGTGAAATTTTCGTTTGTGATTTCCCGTAAGTAATCATTCACGTCTTGCGATGTTACATCCCGCACTTCGCCGTCACCGTTGACATATTGGAATAACTCCTGGCCTGGCAAGTCCTGGCACTTTGAAACAACTTTCGAGATTCGGCGGTCCGTTATGTCCACTTCGTGTTGCCGTCCGCTTTTTCCACGAAAACGAAAAAGCAATCGGTCTCCCTTCACCGTGACATGCCGACCCTGCATGGTGGTTAGTCCAAAGGATTTGTTCTCACGGGCGTATTCGTCGTTTCCGATGCGAATGAAAGTTCGTTCAAGCAATCGCACAACGGTTGCGAGGACCTTTCGCCGCGGCAGACCACGCAATCTTATGTCCTGAGCAACTCCCCGCCGAATTTTTGGCAGCGCCCTGGCAAAATCGGTAAGGCGACCGAATTTGTTTTCGTCGCGTAGTTCGCGCCAGCGCTCGTGATAACGATACTGTTTTCGACGCCGTGCGTCGCGACCCGTCGCTTGGATGTGTCCGGTCGGCGATGGGCAAATCCAGACGTCCGTCCATGCAGGAGGGATAGCAAGACGTTTGATTCGGAGGAGACGTTGTTCGTCGCGAATCCGTTTGCCTTCTGTATTCAGGTAATCGAATTCGCCATTCTTCGCTCTGCGCGTGTAGCCCGGACGATCATCGCTGACGTAGTGCAGACCGGCTTCCGCCGCTGCCTCTGCAGACTCGATAGCGAAGCTGGCTTCGGTTTTCCTGCCGTTACCAGTTGTTGTCCCAGGCGTCCCCATTAGAAAATCATCACTGCGAGCTAATCGTGGGAAGAGCGGCTTCTGCGCGTTCCGCGATTGCGGGAATTCCCCCCGAGCGTAAACTGCGCACATTCTCCTTTGGTCGTTTAGAAATGCCAGGGTGGCGAAATTGGCAGACGCGCCAGACTTAGGATTGCGAAATCATCGATTTCAAAGCGTCGCTTTTCATTTTCAGAGCGAACGCGTTTTACGAAGGGAAAACAGGTTTTTCGTGTGAAATGGTCGCGATGGCGAATGGTGAATAGAATGCGCCTCCTTCTAGCACACGATTTTTATTCCTGTTGTGAATGGCAAAAATTACCCAAGAAGGTAGCGTCGTAGAAGACTTTGAGTTTGCTTGCTTCGGTCGTATTTCCCGTACGCTTTTCGAAGAGGCCTGTCGATCATGCGATTGCTGCGGAACGAGTGTGGCCCTGATCGAAGAGTCTTTTCGGGAACGCTTGTCGCTCGCCTGAAATATATCTGATTCGCGATAATGCGGCCACGGGCTGCACCCCCGGTCTCCACGTCGGACCTGGGACTGCCAACCAAATCCGTTCTTGAAGGAATGTCGCTTCGCATGAGACCTGCCAGAAAGGCGCCGACATGTTGGCGTGTTGAGTTTTGGCATCACCTCCATCGAAAAGATCAACACCGTCGCATACCGGGCCAATTCCTTGCAACCATCGAAAATTCAGGAGCGCTGTGCTAGAAGCGTCGCGTTTTCGCGTCCATGTCGATTTTGCGCGCCCTCCTTTTGTAAGGTTCCAAACGGTTGCCTCGACATATGATTGTGGAGATGAAAACCGGGCGGGCGAATTACATCCATCGCTGGTTTGATAGGCCGAAGGGAGGGAAAGCGTAATGCCAGAAGAACCATACAATCCCTCGCCGATCGGCAACCCGTCAGTTTTGGCGAGAAGAAATTGCTGGCAAACCATGCTCGTCAAACTCATCGGCAAATATACGCCCAAATGCCGGGAAATGGTCCGGATTTTGTCTCAATCAATGGACGAACCGATGCCGTTAATCGTGCGAATTAAGAAAAGAATTCATTTCCTGATCTGCTGCTGGTGCCAGCGTTACGAAGAGCATCTGCATTATATTCGGAAGACCGCCCGTCGATTTCCCGAGCACGCTGACGAAGCCTCCGGCGCCTCGTTTCCGCCTGAAGCAAAGCAACGGATTAAGCAAAAGCTCGCTGAGAACGTCCGCTGATTGTGGCCGCTCTCGCCGGCACCCTTGATGCCGGCCTTCAATTATTTTCTCGTCGGCGCGTGGCGGCTCCGCTTAGGGAACACAAATTTTCCACCCTCCGGAAGATTTTTGGCGCGAGTGTAGAGATCGGAGGCAGTGATGTCGCCCGTCGGGGGACTTTCGATTGCCTTCTCTGCACCTGGCGAAAGTTTGTCCTGAAGCTGCTCGGCAATCGCCTTCGCGATTTCACTTTGAATCGCGAACACATCCGCAAGATCGCGGTCATAAGTCTGCGCCCATAATTGTCTGTCAGTGCGCGCATCAATCAACTGCGCGTTGACACGCACGCGATTGCCCGAGCGCTGAACGCTTCCTTCCACGACACTCGCGACCCCGAGTTGCTGGCTAATCTCGCGCAAATTCCGTGCGACCCCGCTTTTGTATTGCATTACCGAAGTGCGGCTGACTATTTTCAGGTCCGCGATCTTGGCCAGGAGACTGAGGATTTCATCCTGCACGCCATCTGCGAAATAAGCGTTTTCTTTCTCGGCGCTCAGGTTTTCAAACGGTAGAACCGCGATACTCTTTTCGGGAAAAGCAGATGCAGCAGTAGTCGCTATTGCGGGTGCCTTGGGTGAGACGGATGTAGTCGTTGGCGATGCTCGATGAAAAAAAGTCAAAAAACTGAGGCCCAGCGCGGCTGCCGACCCGACCATGGCGATTAACAACACCGATTTGGGCCAACGCGGCGCACTGATTGGTCGAACCGGAACAGCAGCATCCTTCCACCTCCTCCCTCGCTTGAGTTTCTGGGGCAGATGTGGATTTCCGAGGCCGTCTTTGTAGAGATTAACCAGGTGCAGCCTCAGCCCGTACTTCACTTCACATTCGCCTAGATCATGCAGGTGAGGCCGCCAGTGTCGGTACTCCGCTAAGTCATCGGCCAAATGTTTCGACAAAAGGATGTGACCGGCATCGCCACAATCCATCACCCGCTGCACGATGTTAATTCCAGCACCAGCGATGTTTGTCCTATCATTGACATCGGTAACTTGATTGACCGGCCCGCTGTGCACTCCCATCCGTACCTGGATGTGGGGATGATCTTTTAAGGTGCTGCTAATTTCGAGCGCACATCGCACCGGCTCTTCCGGGCTATGGAGAAATAGGAGTGCCATCCCATCTCCGGTCGGCACTCGAATCAATTTGCCCGCTGTTTCTGCTGCCCGAAAACATTCAGTGCTTCTCACGATTTGATTGAGTTCCTCCAGAAACTCAATCTGCTCGTCAACCAGCAATTTCGAATAACCCACTACGTCGATTAACAAGAGGTGTGCGATCTCGAGCGGGAGATCGGGCCTAGTCTCGGCGGACGTATCCTGGGCGCTCATAACCCGCCCGTCGTCCTCAAAGTCTTCAATCCAGCTTAGCGCCGCTTTGGAGTTGCTTCTGGAAGAGCAAATTGTGACCATGGTGTGAAGGTTTTGCAGATACGTCGCCCGTCGCAGAAAATCGTTACAGAACGTGCTGTAGCCAGGGGGCGATGATCCGGCCTATGTTGCGTGTCCAAATGCCGGGGTCACCGCCCCCGGCCACAACGAATTTCCGAGCGCGCGGTTGTAACGTTCATGGAGGGATCTCCGACGTATCAATTTGGAAACAGAAGCCGGGCGGATGAGCTACGCATCATGACTAAGAGCACAATTCAATCGGCCGCGGAGCGATGGGTGGACGATCATGGGGAATGCCTTTATCGCTTCGCGTTAATACGAGTACGCAAACCCGAAGTCGCCGAAGACCTGGTGCAGGAGACATTTCTCGCGGCCGTGCGCGGTTACGAAAAATTCAGCGGGCGTTCTTCGGAGCGAACCTGGCTTTGTGGAATCTTGAAAAACAAGATCGTGGATTATTTTCGAAAACTGGGGCGCGAACCTTCGTTTACTGATTTGGAATTCTTTTCCGACGAGTGCTTGGGAAAGTTTGTTTCGATCGGGTTTTGGAACCATGAGAAAGGTCCAAAAGAATGGAAGCCCGAGCCGGACGAGGTCATGTATCGCGCCGAATTCTGGCAAACGATGCGCGATTGCCTTTCGAAACTTCCGCAAAAAGTGCGCGACGTTTTCACGATGCGAGAAATGGACGACGTCCCGAGCAAAGAGATTTGCGCGATTCTTTCGATCTCGGACAGCAATCTCCGGGTGATGTTGCACAGGGTGCGGATGGCGCTGCGCGAATGTCTTGAGATGAACTGGTTCGAAACAATCGGGAAAAGCTAATGCCAGAAGAGTCATACAATCCATCGCCAATCGGTAACCCATCGGTACTGGCGCGACGCAACTGGTTACAAACCAAGCTCGTCATTTTCATCGGCAAACACACGCCGAAATGTCGGGAGATGGTCCGGATTTTGTCGCAATCAATGGACGAACCGATGCCGTTAATGATGCGAATTAAGAAAAGAATTCATTTCCTGATCTGCTGCTGGTGCCAGCGTTACGAAGAGCAGCTTCGTTACATTCACGAGACGGCCCGCCAGTTCCCGGAGCACGCCGATGAGGCATCGAGTGCAATCTTTCACTCTGACACGAAGGAGCGGATTAAACGAAAGCTCGCTGAGCAGGCGTGTTGATCACGACCGCTGTAGTTGGCGTCGCTGGCATTGCGACTCTCTCTTATTTTCGCGCGCACTGCCCACCGGATAACCAATCCAGCCCGCCAACGTGTAAGGATTTGGAAGCGGTCGCGACGAATCGGGTGAATCGCGGCAGTGGGAAACCCACTCTGCAAAAGAAACCAAACCAAACCTAATGATATACAAAACCATACTCGCTTCTTTAACCGCGCTGGTCATTGCTGCGACGAGCAGCTTTGCCCAGGACAGCCACAAGAGTGGCCCGTTCCAAGGCGCAAAAGCAAACAAGGGCTTCGTCACGCACACGACGGCAAACGGCAAGAGTACGCTTACGCTCTCCGATGACTTCGTCCCGCCACAAACGCCTGATCCGCATTGGCAGGTCGTGGACTCCAACGGCAAGATTTATCTCCTGGACCGTTTGATGACAAAAGGTGAGAAGGTCAAGAAATCAATCGTAGTCCCTGATTACGTCCCGGACATAGCGAAGGTCCAGATTTGGTGCGCGTTCG
>Ga0137404_10000305_pt1 | contig 32200 bp, 26 predicted proteins | sample CZOMad2_1_16fung_FD_108285 | JGI IMG/M metagenome (GOLD analysis project Ga0137404, IMG submission 108285) | Vadose zone soil fungal communities from Angelo Coast Range Reserve, California, USA - CZOMad2_1_16fungal (Illumina Assembly) | ecosystem: Environmental > Terrestrial > Soil > Vadose... | reverse complement strand
TACGACGACATCGTCGATAAAGCCTGCGACGCATGGAACTTCTTTGAACAAGATCCAACGCGCATCGCCTCAATCACCAGCCGAACTTGGGCAACAGTCAATAATTAGGGCCGTTGGTATAAGAGATTCATGCGCGTTTTGTAATTCTCAGCGGCCGCGCGCGCTGCCGTCAATCCAGTCCAGCTCCCTAAGCGTGAGATAGACGACGGCGCCGCGGGGCGCGCCGACCGCCTCCATATATTCCAGCAGCTGTCCCGCATATGTCTGCCGGTCGGCGGCGGATGGCGCGACGTCGCTCTTCCAGTCAAACACGGCCACTGGCCGGCCGCCGGCGATGGCAACGGCGTCGGCGCGACCGGCAATCAGGATCGCACCAGAGTCGCGGGCGCCGTAGATCGCCATCTCCGGCACCATCGTGACGCGATGTTCGGCGATCCCCGGCAGGCTTAGGGTTCGCAGGGCGGTCGCGGCCATCTCCGCCGGATCGGGGGACGCCCCCGCTTCGGGTGGTCCCAGCTGAGCAAGTAGCGCGGCGGCCCGGGCTTCCACGACGAATGCCACTTCCTCGATCTCACCCGTTAATATCTCTTCAATGAGCTTGTGCAGCACCGCGCCTCGGATCGCGCTGCCCATGACTGTCCCGAGACCCGCTGGGTCGGCGTCGGCGCTCTCGTCGACTCGCGCGACCTCGACCAGCCGGTCGGCGTCACCGTCGCTCGGACGAAGCCAGCGGATTTGCCGGGACGCGTCGGCGATAGCCGCCTGCTCGGCGAGAAACACGTCCGCACTCTGGTGGTTCCCACCCTCCGTAACATGCGCCAGCGGACGCCGGGAGAAGCGCGCCGGATCCCATTCCGGGATATCGTTCTGCCTGAGATCGAGAACGTGCGCCCATCTGTTCTCGCGCCGCACGGAAAACGTGGGCAGGATCAGCAATTCCATCGCCCGCGTGCAGGCGACGTAAAGAAGTCGCTCGCGCTCCTCAGCGCTGTCCCGGTCGTCGTAGCTTATGGCATCCGCGATAGCCGGCGGAACGACGTCGCCCAGTACCCAGTGCAACGTGTCGTCGTGACGGCGGTGAATGAATGGCTCACGCCGTCTGAGCTCGGAGCCCATGTTGATGGGAATGACGACGGGCCACTCAAGACCCTTCGCGCTGTGGACCGTAATAATTTCGATCGCTTCGCGGTCGGCATCCAACCGCGCTTCATCGTAGGGCTCGGGCCCAAGAGGACCGCCCACCCAGTCGGTATCAATGTCCTGCGCCAACTGCTTGAGCCCGCGCACGCCATAGCGCCGCGCGCGCTCCATCAGCAGGTCGAGATTGGCAAGTGCCCGCGCGGCCTGGTCGGTACCCCGTGCGGCAAGAGTGGCCCGCACGCGCAGCCGATCGATCGCTTCGCTTAGCAGAAGAAACGGAGTCGTTCGCCGCGCGCGCCGCCACAAGTCTCCAAGCACGATCAACGTCTCCCGCGCCAGCTGATTGCTCACCTGCTCGGGCGGCGTCCAGAGCGTCAGCCGCACCGACGGCCAACCCTCGATCCCTTCGGACGTGATCCCCTGCGTAATATCAAGCAACTCCTGGTCGGTGAGGCCGACAAAAGGGCCGCGCAGTAAAGCGCCCAGCGCCAGTGTATCACGGGGGTCTGCGAGCGCGCGGATCAGCGTGACGAAATCCTGGGTCTCTTGGCGCCGAAAGAGGTTGCGGCCGGCCTGCGAGACAAGCGGCAATCCATTTTCCTCAAGCGCCCGCTCGTAACGCCAGAGTTCGGTGCCGACCGGCGCGAGCAATGCGATGTCGCCTGGCACGATCAATGACGTCTCTCCGCCGGACCGCCGCACGCGAACGTTACCGATTAAGCGCGCGCAGATATCGGCGACGTGGCGCGCTTCTTCGTCGCGCACGAACGCCGCGCGGCTTTTTTCTCCGATGCGGATCGTGGCCTTCATTACGCAAGGGAGACCGTGCTCGGCGGGACCGAGCGAGGACACCAGAGGGACGTACCCTGGCGCCTGCCGACCCAACGGATCGCGGAAGCAGCGGTTGACGTGGCTGAGGATGTCGTCCCGGGACCGGAAGCTGGTAATGATCCGCAGAATATTGCCTGGGAACTGACGCTCGACAGCGTTTCGCGCCTCCATGTACGCCGCAACATCAGCGCCTCGGAATCTATAGATCGCCTGCTTGGGGTCGCCGACCATAAACAGGTTGCCCGGAATTAGTGCCCGCTGCTGCCAAGACGAAGTCGCGCCGGAGGCGCTGGCGAGAAGAAACAGGATTTCGGACTGCACCGGATCGGTGTCCTGAAACTCGTCTACGAGAATTCGCGTGTAGCGGTTCGATGCCGCCTGCCGAATCGGTTCATGACCGCGCAGAAGTGCACGCGTGGCGAGAAGCAGATCGTCAAAGTCGAGGACGGCGGCGTTGCGCTTGAAGGTCTCGAAATCTTCCAGGAGTTCATCGAGCGCGCCGGAGAAGGACGCAACCAGCGTTGTGGCTATACCGCCAAGGAGAACGCGAAACGCCACCGCGCATCTGTCATAGTAAGCGGAAGCCTGCTCGGCGAGGCGCGGTCCTTCGTCCCTGCCCGCGACACTCTTCCAAGCCCCCAGCCGCCGGTAGGGGCGCAGATCGTAAGAGCGCCATGCCATCGCATTGACACGGGGCGGGTGGGCCAGTTCCCAGAGCCGCGCGAACGGGGGCCGAGGAGCGAAGGCGTCCGCGAAGAAGGCCGCGAGCTCCTCGAGATCCGCAACGTCGTCGAGTGCTCTGTCCGGCGCCCGTGTGCCGTCGATCCAGCGGCGAAACTCGCGCACGCTCTCGATAAAATCTCCATCGGCGTGGTCCCCGAGGTCGTGTGACAGAGGCTTCGCGGTACGAAAGGCGCGCCGGAACTTGCCGAGCTTCTTCAGCGTCTCGACGGCTTCATTCGGGTCGCGGTGCGCCATAACAACGACCGGATCGGTTGGATCGGCGTTCTCTCCGAGGCGTCGCCGTAACCAACGCTCAAAAACGGTCGTGAAGGCAAACTCAGTCTGGACCGCATCGAGAACCACCGCGCCGGGGTCAATGCCAGCCTCGACTGCGTAGCTGCGAAGCAGCTTGTGACAGAAGCCGTGGATCGTGGTTGCGGTCAGTTCGTCCAGTCGCGCCCGCCCCACTTCTAGAGCCGCCCTCTGCACCGTGGTCAGGGCCTCTCCAACAGCCAGCGCCAAGTCATCGGGAATGGTTCCGTTCAGCAGATCGTTCACGAACCGCTCGGCGCGCGCGCGCAATTCTCCGGCCGCGAGTTCGGTGAACGTTATAGCGGCGATGTTCCGCGGCGCGATGCCGCTGGCGATGAGCATGGTCACGCGGCCGGCAAGCAACGAGGTTTTGCCGGTGCCCGCCGCGGCCTCGACGAGCAACGTCTGATCGAGAGCGCTAAGCGCCCGCCGCCGGTCGATGCTGTCGGCCAGCGCGATCATGGCAGCTCCCAAAATCGAATCAGATCGCCTGCGGCTGCCATAAAGACAGCATGCTTTCTGCGGAAGTAGGCCGGAGATGCCGGAAGCGCGAGGCGAAGATCGTTATAACGATCCTCTGCGGCCGGGCCCGGAATAGCGTGGCCGCGCGTAAGGGCATCGCAGGCCGTGTTCACAAATGTCGCGGTCTGCGCAATCGCGTCGTCTAGATCGGACAGAAGGAATATCCCCGACTCGTCCTTCAGATAGACAAGCCGGGCGCGGATGGCCGGTGTTGCGGAGAGGAGCTGGCGGCACGCCAACCCGTACAGGACGCGTTGCAGTTCGGCCCCGCCGGCGATGACCGTCGTTGCCGCGTTCTCAGGCCGGCGGCCGGTCTTATAGTCGGTCACGCGGACAGCAATGGCGCCAGCGCGCAGATCAACGCGGTCGATTTTTCCGCGGATGGCGACCGCTGTGCCAGGCACGCAGACGCGCAACGCGGGGTCCCAGGGCCAGTTCGGATTCGTCGGCTTTGGCGGATTGGTATGTTCGCCGAAAGGCACCTCGGTCCAGCTGCGCGTTCCGCTCTCGGTAAATCTCTCGCCGGTCAGGCCGGCCAGCGCCATCGCGGCCGCCTGGCGCACGGTGTTAACCCACAACACCTCAGGCGGGACCGGCCGTTCTAGCGGCCACGTTGTAGTCACGTGTCGCACCGCCGCGTCCAGCGCGTCCTTGATCTCCTCCGTGCGGGCGACGGTGAAACCGGGCGTCGGCTCGAGCGTATCGACCGCGCGGCGCAGAAGCTCGTGAACCAGCCGGCCGAACTCATCCGGCTTGAGGATCAGCGGACGCTCCCGGTCATCTGGCGCGCGCCATCCCAGCGCGTATTTCCAGACAAAGCCCAGAGGATCGCGCAGTAGCCGTGTCAGCGAAGTCGGCGACTGGAGCTCCGCGATACTTTCCGCAATGACGGCATGACCGGCGACCAACAGACCGTCGTGGGCGGTGAGATCCTGGCTATGCCAACTCCGCCAGCACCGCAAGGCCGAGCGTGTCGCGGGGTGCTCTGCCACGTCTTGCGGCCGCGCCGTCAGCCGATCCGATTCGCTTGCCGCGTGCTCTGCGAGCCGTGTCCGCGCAAGAGCGAGCGAGCTCGTGTCCGGCTGGAGGAGCGGGCTCGGGCCTGTCCGCGCTCCCTGCGCATTGCGACGGCTGCGGGAGAAAATAATGCCTTGTGTCGCGCAGGCGGCGATGATGCCGAATGCCCGGCGGTCCGCTTCTGAGGGCGGATCGGCATCCAAAGTGCCTGGCGGCACGATATGCTCCGGTAACAACGGGTCTTCGCCGGACGAGCGCGGCCATCCGCGTTCCGTCAGTCCAAGCAGACGAACCCACGGGCGGGGCGCCGCCGCCACCTGCCACGCGGGCGCCCAAGCTATGGAGTCGCTGGCATCTCGCTCATCCTCCACGCGGATCGTCCGCAGCGAAAGCTCCAGAGCTGCCGCCGGAGCGGCCCGTGTCGCCCGTTCCCAGAGGCGGCGGGCGCGGCCGCGTAGGAAGGCATCCGCCCCTTCTTTGGCCGCGGCGGTTCCTCGATCCAGCAGGGTCAACAGGGGCATGACGACGGGACGCGGGTCAACATCCGAGAGCGCCAGCCGGTCGAGAGCCTGAGCCCACTCTGCTGCCGACGTAAGCGAGGCGCTGCGCGGCACGCGCAGCCAGTCGCGCGGCAAGACGTCGAGCGCCGTTCGCTGGCCTGCTGTCAGAGCAAAGAGACGCCGCACGCGGGCCTGGCTTAGGCCGTGAAGCAGCACGTCCGCAAGCGCCGCGCAACGCTGTCCATCCGCGGTGCCAAGACACGGCCGCCCGTGCGGAAAGCACACAGGCAGGCCTGTTTCTTCCATCAGGGCAACCACATGCTCGTCCCACTCGTCGGTGGCCACGCCGCAGATCGCGATGTCCTTTGGTCGGGCTTGTCCCGCGGCAATCAAGGCGCGCGCCCACCGGAAGGTCTCGAGGACCTCGTGGCGAGGGTCGGCGCACGTGACCTGCATGGGGGTCGCCGCCCTGCCCTCAATCGTTCTCACATCTCCCGGAAACCAGGTCGTGTCGGCGTCCGGCGGCGCGATCCAGACAACCGGTGCCATGGCGCAGAGTTCGGGTATTAGCGAACGCCAGACCGGCTCGATAAAGTGAACACCGGCGATGGAGAGCGGGCCGAGTAGTGTGGGAGCCGATTGCATCCGCGCGCGCGCCTCGTCGCGGAGAGCGGCGGGCAGGCGCGCGCCGCCCGGGAGAAAGTCGCGCACGCGGTTCTCGATCCGCGCGAGATCGCGCATCCGAGCATGATCGTCAGGCGCATTGGCGAGACGAAAGTCCGCGTTCCATGCAGCTCTCAGCGTCCGCGCGACGGCGCGGATCATACCGGGGAAATGTCGGACGGTCTCGATGTCCTCGAATCCCCCGGCATCGAGGGCGCGGGCGACGGCGAATTCCAATTCTTCGCCGGTAACCTGGTGGAGGAAGCCGCCCGCCAGCCTCGCCGCCAATTGCGTGACGGTCATGATCTGTAGACCGTTCTCCCCGGCGCGTGCGGCGGCCGCGCGGTGGGCGGCGAAAGCCAGCCGGCCTTGGACGATAACGGTCTTCCTCATCACAGCACCGGCGCCCCCAATACCCGTCAGCAAAACCCTATCAAAGAATAGCCGTCCCCGCTCACAGGCCCGCGTACCAAACCGCGCCTGCTAAAAAAGGCCCGACGGCAGGTCGCCGTCGGGCATATCGTTACGATCGGCCTGATAGGTCAGGCTCGCTGACGTAGACGGAAACTACAGGGCAATGACGTTAACGAAATGCGGGATCACGTATTTTAACGCGATGCCGGCGTTATGGGAGGAGGGAAACTCCTGTGCATAGATGCCAGAGGCCTCATCGGGAAAGTGGCAAACCCGGTTGGGTATGGCCGTGACATAAATGAATGGCTTATCCCACATGGAGCGTATGACTCCGTGCGTCGTTTCAACAGAGGTTATATTCGTGGCTCCGGCCTGCTGTGCTTTCACGATCGAATTGCTGTCCGCGTCGCAGTACGGAGGAGCTTCGTTAACTGAGCTGATCCCAACTGCATCGGCTGCGATAATAAGCTGAAGTACACTCGTAGGACGGTTTTGCGGCGCGATCATTTCGGAATTGATAGCCACTAAGGTTTTCTGATCGGCGGAAACGTTAGAAAAGAACGACGCGGGAGTTTTGCTCGGAATAAGCGTATCCATATAGCCAGGCCAGGACCAGCTGTCGGGCGCACCATTTGAAGCATCATGGATTAAGATCGTGCCACCGATCGTGGCACACCCGTTGTTGGAGGGAAGGCCAGGATATGCGGCAGTGCCAAATGCAATGACTCCATCCGGCGCGCTAGCCGGAACGATGCGCTGAGCTGGGCCGGCACGTTTCATGGCCACGACTTCGAATCCCTGTTCAGTGACATCGACCACGAACGATCGGCCGGGTGCCGGGATTCATCCGAGCAGGAGAAATCCCAACGCTGACGACGAAAGGGCGCCGATCCACGATCCGGATACTGCGCGGATGGGCGATCAACGTGCTCAAGGAAGCGGGCGCCATCCGGGAGTGCGAGGAGCATGGCTGGATGCAGGATCGCGCCGACTCGCGTGCGCGGGAGCGGGCTTTCGATATCGCCCGTCGAGACCCGCCAGCAGGCGTTTCCACTGACGAAGCGGCGGCCGAGGTTCGCGACGTGCTGGACTCGATTGGCGATACCTGCCCAGAATGCCCCTGACTAAGCAAATAGTGGACTATTTAAGCGCACGAGACCTTTGTCTAATTGCCCCATTTTCGAGATACACAACCCCGTTTTGGGCCGAGCTACTGATGAATTCAGCGACAAAGGCCCGCCCGATATCGTCCTGCTCAATCGTGCCAAAGCGTCCCGGAATCAGACGCCCCAACCAAGCCACATAGCACGGCGTGTGAACATTGCCGGCGATAATTCCCGGCCGAAAAATCGCGAGGCGCTGGAAGCCTATCCCCTGGACCGTCTCTTCTTTCAACCCCATGACCCGCGCGTAGCGAATCCTGCTTTTCGCGCTGCTTCCCGCTGCCGAGAGCAGAGAAAACTGTGTTATACCCCCGGCCTGACAACCGCGAGCAAAACCACCGACCACGCCAATTTCGAGGGCCTTTAATTCCTCATCGCTCCACTTCGTGCTGCCTTTACCGACGCCAACACAGGATGCCCCATAAACCGGATCGCCCTGCGCAACCATGCTCTGCGCAAGTTTGGCAACTTCCGCCGGAAACTGAATAGGAGAAATCGCGTTGCGATTCATCATCACAACTTCAGCGCAGGATGGCTCTGCAGCCAGCGCACGCACCACCGCAGCTCCCACCTGCCCCGTGCCACCGATGATCAAGACACGAAATGCCATGCCGTTACTATATCAGCTAAAATTAGCAGGACCTAGGCTGACTTCCGCTGCGGTTTGGCCGCCGGCTTCTTTGCCGCAGCTTCCTTCGCCGGTTTCTTGCCGGTGATCGGCATGAGCATTTCCTTCTGACCGCTTGCGACCTTGCGTGGCTTTTTGGCCGGCTTGGAGTCCTTTGCCGCCTCTACGCCGCCGATGCTCTTGCGCAGCGCGTCCATCAAATCGACGACGTTCTCGCCACGCGGCCGCTCTTTCGCGGTGATGGGTTTGCCGGCGCGCTTCTGGTTGATGAGATCGACGAGAGCGGTTTCGTACTGGTCTTCAAACTTGTCCGGCTCGAAGTGGCCCGCCTTCTGGTTGACGATGTGCTTGGCCAGATCAAGCATGTCCTTCGTCACTTTGACGTCCTGGATATCGTCGAAATATTCCTTTTCGGAGCGAACTTCGAACCTAGTCATGGGGCGTGCTTTCAGGGAAGCGTATGATGAATCCGTTCCGGTTGGGCATTTGCACTTTCGGAAGCGTCTGCGCGTTAATGACTTGTTTCGCATCGATCAGCTTGTTCTCCGCAAGGATGTACGCAGTTAGCGCGTAGACCTGATCGTCAGTAAGGGACCTCGGTGCGGTCCACGGCATTGCGCGCCGGATATAGTCAAACAACGGAGGTGCATAAGGCCAGAAATTGGTAATGGTCAGCGTCGTATCGTCGATGCCGCTTCTCTTCATGTCGCTGACCACGGGCGGAGCGGCGGGAGCACCACTCGTTGTCGTCGTCGCACCCCTTCCACCATCGCCGTGACAAGCAGCACAGTTTTCCGCAAAGATCGGGGCGCCCTGCTCGGATGTTCCGCTGCCCGCGGGCAAGCCCGCGCCGCTGGGTTCGATATCAATATCCCACGGCGCCATATCGGCGGGAACCATTGGCCTGCCGAGATTTCGACCGTCGCCGAACGCCACGCCCATGCCGATGGCGAAGATGAAGCCTGACAACAGCAGGATTTTATGCGTACGCATGCGTCACTGCTCCCTTGTTGTCGATCGCCCAGCTCACAATGGCGTTGAAATGATGGTTTTTGAATGCAAGGAGCGGCGGTTCGGAAGATAACTCGCCGCGCGCCGCGACGAACTGCGCGCGCGTCGGCTGCGCGTTGCCGGCCTCGTCCCAGGCGCGGCTTTGCAAGATGGCCGGGCCGCCAGTCCAGCGCCAGGGCATTCGAAAGCGCGTAAAAGCCTTGCTTAGCACCGGCTCCTGCAGCGCTGCGTCCGCCCAGCTTCGGCCGCCATCGGCAGAGACCTGCACCTTGGCAATCTTGCCTGTTCCGGAATAGGCGATACCCGAAATCTCATAGACTCCCGGCTGCTGCAAAGGCCGCCCCGGGGAAGGTTGGGTGATGAATGATTTTACTTCGTTCACAAAATAAAATTGGTATGCTTTGCCGTTCGGTAGCGGCTCCGTGTAAACCTGCGATTCCCAATAACTCATGGCGGGCTCCGAAAGGAGCTTGATTCGCCGCACATATTTGATGTTCATGTTGCCTTCGTAGCCGGGCAACAACAGTCGCATCGGATAGCCATTGCCCGGCATCAGCGGCTCGCCGTTCTGGTAGAGCGCGATCATCGCGTCATCCAGTCCCTTGGCGAGCGGGACGCTCCGCATTACGTGCGCCGCGTCGGCACCTTCGGCAATGAACCATTTTGCTCTTGTGTCAATACCAGTCTCTTCGAGGAGCGTCGAGAGTTTGACACCCGTCCATTCGGCGCAGGAAACGAGCCCATGCAATGCCTGGACGTCCGCCCGAAGTGGTTTCGGTGAAAATAGCACGGCGCTATTGCCGCCACATTCAAGGAACGCAACGCGGGACGTCATGGGAAATCGCAGCAACGTTTCCAGCGAGAAGACGAGCGGCTGCCTGACCAGACCGTGGATCAAGAGTTGGTGCACGCTGGGATCGATTTCAGGAACACCGTCGTGAACGATCGTGAAAAATACGCCGTTCGGCGTGATTGTGCCGTCAAGCAGATGGTGAGGGGTGCGTGACTGTGAGGTACGTGCCTCGAAATCTGGGTTGGACAGTGTGCGCACTACGTTTTTCGCAAATTTTGACGGCAGCTGATAGGCCGGAACGGGATCGCCTGGCGAGAGACCCCAAGGTGCATCGACGAGGGGCTCGGCAGCGGCGCCGGTTGCCCTTAGCCCGGCGACTGTGCCCAAACCGCCCGCGAAAGCGACACCTCGCCCCAGCAACGCGCGTCTGTCGAGCAGGCCATTGCCGGCAACAGTCTCGATTCGACCTCCGCTTAGGTCGGCATATTTTTTGGAATTTGTCATCGTTTCACTCCTACACTTTTATTTCTTGATGATCCGGTGACTTGACGTTGATCATATCGAAATAGGCCGCCTCCGCCTTTCCGATCGTCGCGAACGCGGCCGTCGCGAGGAGGCCGCTAATCAAGGAAGCTCAGCCACGCCGGCGGGTCTGCCGTATATATCTTTGCCTCTACAGACATACCGGGGGATATCCAGTGCAGCGCCTCGCCTGGATCGTCGAATGTGAGCTTGACCGGCACCCGCTGCACAACTTTTACGAAATTTCCCGTCGCATTCTCGGGCGGCAGCAGGGCGAACTGCGAGCCGGTGCCGCGCTGGATGCTGTCGACGCGCCCCCGCAGGCGCAGACTTGGGAAGGCATCGACCCGCACCGTCACACGCTGCCCCGGACGAACGTCCGTCAACTGCGTCTCCTTGAAGTTGGCGGTGATGTAGAGATCGTCAGGCACAAGCGAGAGCAGCACCTGCCCCGGCTGCACGTAGTTGCCGAGTTCCACCGTTTTGTTGGCGACGCTGCCGGCATCCGACGCGCGGATCGTGGTGTAGGAGAGATTGAGTTCGGCTTGCGCCAGCGCCGCCCGCTGCCGCTCCATGGCGGCCTTGGCCTGCAGCAGTTGGGTGTCCAGAACGGCGCTATGAGCTCGGGCGGCTTCGAGCGCCGAGGTATCGCGTTGCAAGACCGCTCGCTGCTGTCCGGCGCTGGACTCCGCCTGCTGAAGCGCCTGAACGGTTCCAGAACCGCTGGCGGCGAGCGATTTGTAGCGATCAAGCTGCTGCTGAGCGTAGTCCATTGTCGCCTGATCGCCCTGGAGCGACGCCTCACTCTCCGAGACAATTGCCTTTTGCTCTTTCAGCTGAGCTTCGATATTCGCCGAATTTGCCTCCGCGCTCTTCAGATCGGCTCGGGCCATATCGATGGCGACCTGAAAATCGCGCGAATCGAGTTCAAGCAGCAAATCGTCGCGAGCCACTTTCGAATTGTCGTTGACGTGCAGCTTCGAAACGTAGGCGGCCACCTTCGGCACTATCGAAACGACATGCGCGTTGACATAGGCATCATCGGTCGCGACCAGCCAAAGCCCCGGCACATAGAAGTAGAGTCCGACCCCGGCAACGACCGCAATTAGGGCGCCGACGATCAAGGAGCGCGGGCTCAGTCGGCCGCCGCGCCGAAATGCCGCCGTCTTGACGTCCGACGCCCTACCCTGCGGAGGAACCGACGGGGACGGTGTCTCCTTGAGCACTGTTTGATCGGTCATGCCGGATGGCTCCTCATTTCTTGATCACCGGCGGGGTGGGCGGGATAATCGGGACGAGGCAGAGCGTGATGATCCCGATGACAGCCATGAACAGGAAGGCATCGGCATAAGCGAGTGTCGCCGCCTCGCGACCACCGACCTCAGCCAGCAGTTTGGTGGCGACCTGCTGGCTCTTGACCATCGAATGGCCGCCGCGGGCGCTGACGATGTTGGAGGCCGCCGTCATCCAGTTCTGCACCACCTGGCTCGAGCCGCGCAGATGATCGAACAGGCGCGAGGAATGCAGCGTCTCGCGTCTTTCGACCAGGATCGTCAGCAATGCGACGCCGAGTGCTGCGCCGAACTGGCGGAAGGTCATGTATAAAGCGACGCCATCCATGAGCTTATGCTGCTCGGTTCGGGCAACGGTGCCGCTACCAACCGATGGCAGCAACGCCGATAGACACAGGGCGTAAAGCACCAGCGGCATATAGAAATAGTATGCCGGCGTAGAGGTGGTTAGAAGTCTATTGAACAGTAGCATCGACGCGATGAGACAGCAGAGAGCCCCGCAAATTGTCTTCCGTTGTCCAAAACGGGCAACGACGCCGACCACCAGCGGGCGAACCGCGGCGGCCGTCAACGCATAGACGGCCATGACCCGTCCGGTCTGGGTCGCGCTTAGCGGCTGTGAGGCGACGTTACGAAGGAATTCCGGGAGCAGATACAAGCTGCCGGAGAGAATCATCCCGGTGCATACGCCGATCAAAACGGAAGACAGCACGAAACGGTCGCGCAGCAGTTCTATCCGAAGCAGCGGCGCGCGGTTGCGGGGGCTCGTTTGCCAGATCGCGAACAGGATGAAGGCCGTGGCCCCTAGCCCGAAGAGTAGGCGGATGCGTGAGGATCCGAGCCAGTCTTCGATTTGGCCCCTGCTGAGAATGACCTGTAAGGAAATTACGGTCACGGTGATAAGAGCGATGCCTAGCCAGTCGGTCGCGCTCGGCTGCTCCGCCCTTTTCGCCGGCATATCTGGGAAATAGCGCACCAACAGCCAGATCGCGGCAGCCGCATAGGCAAGGTTTGGCAGGCAGATGTACCGCCAGCTGAAGTGATCGGTGATGTAGCCGCTGAACAGCATGCCGAGTGCGCTGGAAAGATAAAGCACGGTCGATATGCGCATGAGCGATTCGCTGCGCCGTGGCTTCGGCAACAAGAGATAAACGCTGCCGCGCCACCAGACCACAAGGCCAGCTCCAGCAAGTCCCTGAAACGCACGTGCTACCAGCATCGTCTGGAAGCTGTACGAAGTTGCGCTCACGACCGATGTAGCAGCAAATAGCAGCACACTGCCGATCAGGTAGTTTTTGTGGCCGACATAGCCTGCAAGCCAAACGCAGACCGGTATGCCTAGGAACAAAGCAGAGCTGTAGACCGTGAGGCTCCAACTCGCTTCGTCGCCCGAAACGCCAAAGCTCCCGGTAATATCCGTCAACACAAGGTTGATGCTGTCGGCTGTGTAGAATTCCATGCCAGCCGCAAACGCAAGGCCAAGCAGCATCAGACGAAGCTGCGGGGAACCTGCGGGCGGCGCCTCGACGTGTGGCGAGGCGACAATGGCCATGGATCCACTTAGCTCAGCCATTGAAACACCTGGAATCCGATGAACAGATGTTCATCCTCTAGCTCTGATATCTTGTTGGACTTTCTTTTGCCGCGAGTTTGCTTCGAATCTTTGCTTTTGCAGATCGTGCCAGGCCACCAGGACGAAGCCGCCGACAAGGCCAAGATGTTCAAAAAACGAGTTTTCGATCATAAACCTTTCGTCCGGCGGCACGTCCCAGAAGCGGTTGGCTAGGAATGTCGCAAACAGGGTGAAGCCTCCCAGCGCCAGCGCGCCAACCCACCGATACAAACCACTCAGAATCAGCAACGATGCGCCGATTTCCACGACGATCACTGCGATCGCGAGCGGCGCGGCCGGCGCTAGGCCGAAATGACGCATCTCGGTAATTGCGGCCTCGAAGTCGAATGCCTTGGATATTCCACCCTGCAGGTATGCGGCGCACAGACACAACAATGCGATCCAGCGCACCCCAGGCAAACGGAATAACAACCTTAGCTTCCTAATCATGCTGACACTGATCGCTCCGGGAAACTCGTCGAAACATCACTCTTTGGTCATCGTCGACCGTCATCTCGCGCCTGGTGAAAGTCAGATGGCAAGCCAAAGAACCATCCGAATCATGAGCGTCGCAACGAAGAGAGCTGCAAGCGACGCCAGGTAGAGGCCACCGAACCATTGCAGTCGTCGGACACGCGTGATCATAGTTCCCACCCCGTATCGGGCGTCTTGCCGCGGAACACTCGATAGGCGAAGGCCGAATAGGCGAGCACAACCGGCGTGACGATTGCCGCCCCAATCAGCAGGAATACGTGGCTGAGGCTTGCCGATGCGGCCTGCCAGAGAGTCATGCGGAACGGCACGATGTCCGGGAAGATCGTGACGCCGAGGCCCGCAACGCCAAGGGCAAACAGGACGAGCCCGAGAAGAAACGGTCGAAGTGCCAAGGGTCCACCGATTGCCTGCATAAGCGCAGCCGCGGCGGAAAGAAACAGGAGACCGATGAGTCCGAGTACCACCGGATGGGATGTCCATGCATCCGAGACGCCGGGCTGAACGTAGGACGCCGCGGCGCAGGTCGCGACCGCCAAGGCGACGAAGACGGGTGTCGTCAGCCGCAGGCTGCGTTCTGCGAAGCCACGCAAGTTGCGGGTCGCCTTCAAATGCAGCCACCCTCCCCCAAGCACCATATATCCCACCAATACCGATACCGCGACAAGAAGGGAGAACGGTTGAAAGACATCGAAGACGCTGCCGCTGAAGCGCTCGCCATCGACTGCGACGCCCCGGATGAGGCCGCCTACGATGAAGCCTTGCATCAGCGCCGCGATGATGGAGCCGAAGCCGAATGCGACGTCCCAAGCCTGGCGACCGCTCTCGGCCTGATAGCGGAATTCGAAGGAAACACCACGCAAACCCAGCGCCAGCAGCATCGCGATCAGCGGCAGGTAGAAGGCTGGCAACAAGATGCCATAGGCGATTGGGAACGCCGCGAGAAGGGCGACCCCAGCCATGATCAGCCAGGTCTCGTTGCCGTCCCAGGTAGGCGTGATGGAATCGACCATCCGGTCGCGCAACTGCTCGTCGGATTGCGCGAGCAGCAAGGCGCCGACACCGAGGTCAAAACCGTCGAGCATCACATAAAGCGATAGCGCGAAGGCGGCGAACAGGGCGGAAAGCAATGGCAAATCCATGGTCATCACTCCGCCGGAACTGGGTTACCGCTGACCGGCGCATACACCATGCGGGCTTTCAGCGCGTCCTGCGGGCCCCGCCGGATTATGCGGAAGGCAAACAGAACGAACGAGGTTCCAAACAGTCCGTAGATACAAACGAAGGCAATTAGGCTCGACAGCAACGCGTCGGCCGGCACCGGCGATACGGCATCGATGGTACGGAGAATTCCATAGATCACCCAGGGCTGGCGGCCGGTCTCGGCGAGATACCAGCCACCAAGCGTCGCCAGGACCCCCGATGGCGTCATCACGACAAGCAAGCGCAGGAACCAGCGTGTGGTAAACAGGCGCCTCTGCCAGCGCAGCCAGAGCGATGCCACGGCGACGCCGAACATGATGATCGCGATCCCGTACATCACCCGGAAGCCGTAGAAGACCCAGCCCATTTGCGGCTGACGATCGATCGGCGTGTTCTTCAGCCCCTCGACGCGACCATCAAGGCTGTGGGTCAGCCCGATGCTGCCAAGAACCGGCGTGCCGAGCGCGAAGCGGTTGCGTTGGTGTTCCTGGTCCGGAACGATGATCCAGTAGTAAGGCGCTGGCGATTCTGACTGCTTGTCCCAGAATCCCTCGGCCGCCTGCATCTTGGCCGGCTGGAGTTGCAACATTTTCTGGTACAGGATGTCGCCGATAAAAACCTGGGTTGCGATCAGGATGGTAGCGAAGGCCGTGCCCATGGACACGGTGCGGCGTCCAAACGCCACGTGCTCGCCGCGCAACAGATACCAGGCGCCCACGCCCGCAACGAGGAAAGAGCCCGTGATATAGGCCGCGGCCAGCATGTGCGGCAGGCGATAGAGCCAGGACGGGTTGACGACCACCTTCAGCCAATCAGTCACCACAACATGGCCATTCACGACCTCAATGCCATCGGGCGTCTGCATCCAGCTATTGGCCGAGAGAATCCAGGATGCCGACAGCAAGGTTCCGAGCGCCACCATGCAGGTGGCGAGAAAGTGCAGCCGTGGCCCGACCCGATGGAGGCCAAACAGCATGATTCCGAGAAAGCCTGCCTCCAGAAAGAACGAGGTCAGCACTTCGAGCGCGATCATCGGGCCGATCGCCGGTCCGGCCATCTGACTAAACTTCGCGAAGGCAAGACCGAACTCGAACGACAATACTATTCCGGTGACGACGCCGACGCCGAAGGCCATCGCAAAAATGCCGAGCCAGAAACGATAGATCTGAAGGTAAAGCGGATCCTTGGTCTTCAGCCACAAGCCCTCGGTGATCGCCAGGAACATCGCGAGCCCGATAGAGATCGTGGGGAAGATGATGTGAAAGCTGACCGTGAAGCCGAACTGGATACGGGCAAGGAGGGCTGGATCAAGATTCACGGCCGTGTCTCCTGATCCTGGGGAAGCCGGAAGATGAATACCGCCAGCGCTACGAACAACACCAGGGTCGCGATCGAAGCCGAAAGACCGAATACACCGATAATGGCGAAGAAGAAGGCGACGCCGAGTATCGTGGCGCCAACTGGGCCGATAGAACGCCAAACAGAAGCCGCACTCATGATCATACCGCCCAGCAAGCGCAGCCGAGCGCGCCCCAGAAGCTTTTCAGGTCAGAGATTGGAAGCTTCGCCGACCAGGCGGTCGCATGGTCATGGCCGTGGAGGCCGCAACTATTCGCGCAGCCGCAATGCTGCATGGCCTGCATCCGCACTGCCGCGGCGGGCTTGTCTCGCTCGGCCCAGGCGCCATACCCACCAAAGGTCCGCACCGGCGACCAATCCGGCATCGTGGGCGGCGGCACAGCCTCGTCATGGGCTTTGAAGTCACCCGCGGCATAGACAACCTTGCCACCGACGACGGTCAGGTCTGAGGTAATGTCCGCAATCTCCGCCTCTGTGCAGGAGAAGAAATCGCGGTCGGGGACGACCAGGTCGGCCAACTGACCCAACTCGATACGGCCCTTTTTTCCTTCCTCGTTCGAGAACCAGGTGACGTTGTCGGTCCACATCCGCAATGCAGTCTCGCGGTCCAGGCAATTGCGTTGCGGCGTGATGCGCAACCCGCCGACGGTTTTGCCGGTGATGAGCCAGGACAGCGATACCCACGGATTATAGGAGGCGACCCGCGTCGCGTCGGTCCCGGCCGAGGTCTTGACGCCTTTGGCCAGCATTTTGGCTACCGGCGGCGTCGCCTCCGCCGCGCCAAATCCATAACGCTCAACAAAATATTCGCCCTGATAAGCCATGCGGTGTTGAATGGCGATGCCGCCGCCAAGTGCTGCGATGCGGTCGATCGATTGATCCGAGATGGTTTCGGCGTGATCGAAACACCAATGCAGCCCTTCTAGGGGCGTGTCCTGGTTCACCTTTTCGAAGACATCGAGCGCGCGAGAGATCGTCTCATCATAGGTGGCATGCAGGCGCCACGGCCATTTGTTCTGAACCAGGATGCGAACGACCTCTTCCAGTTCGCCTTCCATCTCCGCGGGCATGTCGGGGCGCGGCACGCGAAAATCCTCGAAGTCGGCCGCCGAAAACACCAACATCTCGCCGGCGCCATTGTGCCGGAAATAGTCGGTGCCCTGCTTGTATTTCGAGGTTTTCGTCCAGTTGAGGAAATCGTCCTTCTCGCCCTTCGGCCTTTGCGTGAAGAGATTGTAGGCCAGGCGAATCGTGAGCTGTCCTTCATCGCTGAGCTTTTGAATGACGGCGTAGTCTTCCGGGTAGTTTTGAAACCCACCGCCGGCATCGATCGCGCCGGTCACGCCAAGGCGGTTCAATTCGCGCATGAAATGCCTGGTGGAGTTGACCTGGTATTCGAACGGCAGCTTCGGGCCCTTGGCCAGCGTGGCGTAGAGAATGTTCGCGTTGGGTTTGGCCAGCAGAAGTCCGGTCGGATTGCCGTTGGCATCGCGGGTGATCTCGCCGCCGGGCGGTTCGGGCGTGTCTTTGGTATAGCCGACGGCCCGCAACGCCGCGCCGTTCAGTATCGCGCGATCATAGAGATGCAACAGGAAAACCGGCGTATCGGGTGCGACCGCGTTGAGTTCGGCGATCGTCGGCAGCCGTTTCTCGGTGAATTGATGCTCGGCAAAGCCGCCGACTACGCGCACCCATTGCGGCGCCGGCGTGATCGCCACCTGCCGCTTCAGCATGTTCATCGCATCCGCGAGCGAGCGCACGCCGTCCCAGCGCAGCTCCATGTTGAAGTTGAGCCCGCCCCTGATGATGTGGAGATGATTGTCGATCAGTCCCGGCAGCACGCGCTTGCCTTTGAGGTCGATCACCTTCGTCGAAGACCCTGCAAGCTTCACGATTTCCTGGTCGTGGCCTACCGCGGTGAATACCCCATCCTTGATCGCGACCGCGCTCGCGGCCGGATTGCTGTGGTCGAGGGTCGTGAACAGACCTCGGTACAAAATCAGATCGGGCGGACTCATGAGCGCTTCTCCTCCGCCGTAATTGTCATCGCAGCGACGTCCGCCTGGCGACCTGGGAGCAGGCCGAAGATATGTGGAGCGCACCGTGCCTGCCGCCAGGCGGCGGCGAAGCCGTTACCTGACATGATGAGTTGCTTGCTCACCGGAATGACCTGCTCGCCAACGAGGATGCTGAGCAGGCCTACAAGTCCGACCAGCGGGGGTGCCGGCGAACGGACGTTCAGCAGGCTATAGACGATGCCGACCAGAATTCCGGCGCCGGCTGACAATAAGTAGATTTTCATCGTTGCTCTCCTGCGTACGAAGACAATGAATGCTATTCGGCCGCGTTGGCTACGCCTTCCGAGGCGCGCTCGCCCAACGCCCATTTCGAGAATCGAATCTAGATCCCGTAGGGCGAGTGCGCGCGCAGGATGCCATGACGCCTGCACCTCGATCTCGACTGGGACGCGTCGCCGGAATACCGGCGCGCTTCATCTACCATCGAACGTCAATGGTGGCGGCTCGATGTTCTCGTCGAACGCCTTTGCCGAAGCAGCGAATCCCTTGCGGGCGTCCGCGCTATCAAACAAGTCCATCGTTAGGTCCAGCATCACGGCATCGGCGGCGGCGACCCCGCCGTTGCCCCACGTCTTCAGCAGTGCTCGCACCGCGCCATAGGCCCGCGTGGGCCCGGTCGCCAGATGGTGCGCCACCGCGCCTGTCTCTTGCGCGAGCCGGGCGGCCGGAACGAGATGCGAGACAAAACCGAGCTTGAAACCTTCCGGTGCAGGCACCCTGTCTCCGAATATGGCCATTCGCGCCGCTCTAGTGCGGCCAATATGGGCAGCGAGTCGTTGCATGCCCCCTGCAATGGGCAGCATACCCGTAGTCACCTCAACATTCTGAAATGCCGCATCTTCGGCCGCGATGATCAAGTCGCAGGCAAGCGCGAGCTCAAACCCGCCACCCATAGCGATGCCCTGTACCGACGCCAGCGTCGGGACGCGTAGTGCTTCGATAGCCCGATAGGATTGGTTCACTTCCGCCACGAAGGTCCGGAACCAGTTGACGTCTTTTCCTGGCCACTCCCGCACTTCACCGCCGAAACTGAAGTTCGGACCTTCCGCTCGGACCACCAAGACGCGGATGTCGCTCTCGCTCGCCCGGTGCACTGCATCAAGAAGGTTGGTCGCGAAGGCCGAGTCGAGCCTGTTGAAGGGCGGATTGGCCAAGACGATGCTGCCGATTGCGCCGTCCTGTTCGAACCTGACAGTCTTCAAATGTGCCTCCTGTCGCTTCAGTTGCGCTTATTCCTGCGGTGGAAGGCAGTTCTTCAACCGCCAACGGACTCTTTAGGCCGCTTCAGAATGATCGGCAGAAGTAGGTGGGACGGGTGTTCTGCATCGCGGTAGACCTTGTGGGTCACGGATTTGCTAATGCCGATGTGGTAAGGGATGTATTCCACGTGGCTCATCGCGCCGGTGCCGGTCGGGCTATCCATGCTGGTGATATCCAGACAGATGCGATGTCCTGCTTTGAATTCGTTGGCTGTCGCCAGGATTTGGATCTCGTACTTTACGATCTCGCCCGGCTTGACCGGTTCTATCGAATCTCGGGTGAGCCTGTAGAAAGGCTCCCAAGGCTTGCTGCGCTCCTTGTCCAGCGCGCGATAGGACGCCTTCAGCCAGCCGCGGGTAAGTTCGCGTTCCGGTAGGTTGTCGGGAACGAACCGCTCCCCTTCGCGTGCGGTACGGACTGAGACGTCCGGACCGACGTCCTTCAACACGACGATCCAGTTGGTATCGGTCTCGTCGATTGAAGCGTAGAGTGTCAATGAGATCGGCCCCGCGACAAGCACGTCACTCGGCAGCGGATCTGTCATATACCGCAGCCTCTCGATCTTCATCGTCTGCGTCAGCGGCATCTGCGCGAACACGTCCGGCTGTCGCGCGACTGCATTCGTCTTTGAGAGTGGAGCAGGCTCCTGCGTCGTCATGCGCTCCCAAGTCGACAGGAAATATTTCGTCCATTGAGTTTCAGGAAGAGGCCAGTCTTGGCCGGTACGCCATTCGTTAGCGCCCATCACCCAATATCTTACGGGAGGCTCGTCAAGGATTCCCGTATCCTTGCCCTTCAGCCAATGGTCGTACCACCGGATGATTTCGTCGTGGTAGACGGCGAAGGGCCGCTCCAGGTGAGCGGGCGGCGCGAACAGAAGCTTGCGCGGCTGCGTCTTCACGTTCTGGAACCAATGCTGGGCGCCCAGCCAGTGAAGCTTGTAAGTGTATCCGTACGCGCCTGAGCCGGTGTAGAACGGAATGCTCAGATCCTTAAACGCCTTTTCCGCATTTGCGACGTCGTCATCCTTTGCCCATGGCTCGGTCAGCGCCTCGTACATCAAGGCGGTGCGCTGGCCCTTCTGCGTGAGGATGTTGTACAGGTTGACATAGACCTTGTAGTCCGGATTTGCCATTGCCGCTTTCCAGTACTCCTCCTGCTGCGGCGGCAGCTTGCCGGGGATGCCGCGTGGTTCGTGAACAACGCTGAACACATCAAGAAGATAAGGAAAGGTGTGAATCACGCCGCCGGGATAGAAATCACGAAAGCCGAACGGCCCGCCGTAGGCGCTGCAGGCGTCATATGGAAAGATCGCCTTCAAGGCGGGGTGGTGCTGCAGCGCTGCACGCCACTGCTGACCGGCAAAACCTGAAATTCCGACCATGCCAACTTTACCGTCGGACCATGGCTGTCGGCTTATCCATTCGATCGTGTCGTAATGGTCCCACTCTTCATCGCCATATTGGCCTTCCGACTTGCCGGAACCCCGCGGCTGGGCGATTACGTGGACATAGCCATTGGCAACAAAACGTCGCGTGTCGCCGGCCTCTAGGGGACCAAACCAAAGCGGAGCGTACGCGGGCTGCGGGGGAAGGACATCGGAAATGTCCGGCCCCTGGTTATCCTTGTTGTGAAGCGACGTCGCAAAAAGCGCCGGATACTTTCCCGAGGCGCTCGGACGATAAACATCGACCGACAAGTGAACGCCATCGCGCATCCTCACCGAGATGTCGCGCTCCTGAATTATCTCGATATCGTTATGCTTCTCAGGCATGGTTACCTCTCTTCGTATCAACAATGGCCGCCCCTCAGGCGTCGATCGCAACCGCCAAGCAACACGCCGCCCAAAAAACGCAGTACTCATACCCGCCAAAATTCCACAGCCATTTGCCCTTGTTGACGCGATAGACGGCCGCGCCCGCGATCAGGAGGTGGACAGCTCCGAGGACGCCGAAATAACGCGCATACACGTTGGACAGAAATGACATGGCGACGGAAGCTTCGATCACACAGGCGACATACATCCAGAACGCCGGCGGCTTAAATCCCGCTGCCTTGAAAAATCCGACCGTGCCAGATCCAACAAGTTTTGAGGAGACGTGCGGAATTAGGAATATTCCTGCGATAAGCCTGACAATCGTATCGCCTCTCGTGAAATCGAAATTCTGCGCAAGCCAAGACATGCCGACACGTAGCCTCTCATTGCCGATGACGTCGTGTGATCGGTTCGATGTTTGCTCCTAGGCAGTTTATTCACGACGCTTTGGCTGCGCTCCCGAGAAGCTGCATCTCCCAGGCAAATGCGATGCCAGAGGCGCCGCCGTGCTGACCGAGAATTTCGGCGACCGCGCCCAACGTTTCGGTGCGCGCCCAGTCGCGTTGCCACTCGCCGAACAATCCCAGCCAGGTGATGGGAGTTACGCCGGCCTGCACCATGCGTCGAACGGCCATATCGTGCGCCTCGACGGAAACCCCACCGGATGCGTCTGTTACGGCATACACATCGTAACCTTCGCCCTGCGCCTGTATTGCCGGCATCGCCAGACACATCTCGGTCCAGAGCGAGGCGATGACCAGCTTCTTTCGTTTCGTCTTTTTCACGGCTTCGACGACGCGCTTATCCTCCCAGGAGTTGATGAAGCTGCGATTGATCGGCTTTTGATCAGGAAAAACGCTTTGAATTTCCTTGATCAGCAGTCCGCCGCGCTCTTCGAGAACCGTCGTCAGGATGGTCGGAACCTGAAATGCCTTCGCGGTCTTTGCCAGGCCCGCGACATTGTTCACGATCAGCGTTGGTTCATGACTGTGCAAATTAGCGAACTGGAACGCCTGATGGTCGATCAGCAGCAGCACGCTGTTCTGCGGCGTCAGCAAAGCTTCGATACCGGCGTGCGGATTGGGAGAGTCACTCATGGTCGCTCCTTGCTCAAGATGGGAGTATTGAAGACTTGCTTGGAGGCCGTCGCATCGCCAGGGCCATCGAAAAATAGATAGACGGCGGCAATCCGGCCGTTCCGGGCGATGAGGAAATCAGTCCCGGCATAAGCTGGCGCCTTGCCTGGGGGACCCGCCACCCACCGGACCCGCGCGGCGTCGCCCAACTCTTCTGGCTGGCCGATCGGCTGATATTGAAAGTCTGGATGAGTAGCCTTGATCACGCCCGCGACGCGGTCGATCTCGTCGCGGCCACGGTGGGCGCCGCTGTTGGGGTCGTAGAACACGCAATCTTCGTTGTAGAGCTCGTCAATGGCGGCGCGGCGACGTGCGGGATCGATCTCGCCGAAGACGTCGTGAAGGCTGCGAAGTATCAGGGTCGATGCGCTGTAGGGCATGGTTTGTCTCCGTGAACTCGCTGACAGCGAGCTAAACCTTCGCTACACTGGTTTGTTGTTGCCCCTTTTCGCAAAGACGCCAAAATAAAATGTGTGAAAAGATGTAAATTGAATGCGAAATGATCTTTCTGAGCGGACGAACGGACCATGATGCAGATCCGAGAAAAGATACTGTCGTTCGGCACATTCCGCCTTGTGCCATCGCGTCAGCAATTGTTCGACGGCGATCAACCTTTGCGCATCGGCAGCCGTGCGCTCGGGTTGCTTCAGGTCCTGCTCGACAATGCCGGCGAAGTCGTCACAAAGGACAAGCTCATTGAAGCCGTTTGGCGCGGAATTTGGGTCGACGAAGCCAACCTGCGCACCAATATGGGCGCTCTCCGCAAGATTCTCGGCGATGGCCGCGATGGCCGCCGCTACATTCAGAATGTCCCAGGTCGAGGCTACCGTTTCGTCGAACCGGTTTACCACGGCGAAAACCTCTTTGCGCCGACGCCAGCCGAGACGGACATCACTCCTCAAGGCGCGTCGCGCGATTACGTGCGGCTAATCGGTCGATCGGAAGTGCAAGAAAACCTGTCATCGCAACTCGCTACACATCGCATGGTCAGCGTGGTCGGCTCGGGCGGAATTGGAAAGACCAGTCTTGCGGTGGCGGTGGCCGAGCTATGGCAGCGGGCCAACGGAGGGGTGGCGATATTCATAGATTTCGCGACCGCGAAGGATGCGGACCAATTGTGGATTGCGGCTGCAACAGCGTTCGAAGTGGAAACGAACCCCAGCGTTCGGGTGGAGGTTCTTCGAGCTGTGCGCTCGCGCAACTGCCTCGTCATTCTTGATAACTGCGAGCATGTCATCGATGCAGCGGCAGAGCTTGCCGAGACACTCCTAAGGTCGGCGGAGGGCGTGAAAATCCTTGCCACCAGCCACGAACCCCTACGAGTTCGCGGTGAATGGGTGCACCGGCTGGCGCCGCTCGATTATCCGGAGGCCGATGCGAATATCACTGCGCAGGAGGCGCTCGCCTTTTCAGCGGTTGAATTGCTTGTTGAACGCATCGCCGAGACTGTCGGCGGATTCACGCTGAGCGATCGTGAGGCAACGTTTGCGGTCGAAATCTGTCGGCGCCTCGACGGAGTGCCGCTTGCCCTCGAGTTGGCTGCTGCGCAGGCGGAAGTCTACAGCCTGCACCAGCTCGCCGAGGGCCTTCGCGATCGCTTCAAGTTCCTGTCTCGTGGGGTTCGCACGGCACTGCCGCGGCACCAAAGCCTTCACGCCATGCTGGGGTGGAGCTGCCAGTTGCTTAGCGAGCCGGACCGCATGGTGCTTCGGCGGCTTTCCGTGTTTCCCGCTTGGTTCGACATGTCGGACGCCACACAAGTTGGGGCACGGCTCGGCATGTCCGTATCCGCGGTCAGTGAAGCCCTCGCCAATCTCGTAACCAAGTCGATTGCTACCGCCGATTTGGCCGACGAGGACGCGCGTTACCGTCTGCCCGAGACTGTTCGCGCGTATTCCAGAGAGCAACTCGTCGCCGCAGGTGAAGTTGATTCAGCGTTCCGGGCCCTCGCGCAATGGGTCACAGAACAGTACGCGGACACCTCCACCGGACAGGACAACGCGCGGACGTACTGGTTGGCGTGCGGTGTCCGCAATCTGGGCAACGCGCGAGCCTGCCTCGACTGGGCCCTCACCGAAGGGAGGGACCCGACCGTCGGCGTTGAGCTGATCTCCGCGGCGCTTCCGTTCTGGAAACTGAGATCGCGTCTCATCGAGCATCAAAAGTATCTCGAACCCGCCCTCCGGCACATCCTGAAACTCCGGCCTCGGCGCATGAGAGACGAACTTGCGCTCGAAGTCGCTATCGCGCATGCCTATTACGTCGACGTCGGACCGACGAGCGACGTCATAGCCCGGCTGAGGCGCGCGTTCACGTTAGCGCGCAGGCTTCGCTCCCAGCCGGAAGAACTCACCATTCTGTGGCTGCTCTACGGCATATCGGGTAATTGGGGGAACTACCGCGCCGAGATGGACTTCGCGCGTCAGTTCGAAGAAGCAGGCACAAACGCCCCCGAGCATGTGACCCGCATCCGACTTCACCGCATTCTTGCGCGCGCCCTCCACGATAGCGGGGACCAGCGGAACGCATTGAAAGAGATCGATCGTGCGCTCACGCCGCCGTTCAGCGTCCAGCAACTCGACGCTTATGCCATCGACGATGTCACCGCGGCGTTGGCAATTCGCGCGCGCCTCCTCTGGATCACCGGGCGGGCCGAGGACGCTATGGCCGTTGCGGAAGAGTGCGTGGCGCGCGGACTGGCGGTCAATCACGCGCAGTCGCTCTGCTGGGCGATCAATTTTAGCCTTTGCCCGGTAGCGATCTGGTCCGGTGACACTGAAAACGCTAACCGGTTCACTGACATTGCGCTGGCCCATTCGGAAAGGACCTTCGACCACTGGCATGAATGGGCTCTAATGTATCGTACCGCACTAGAGCATCCGCACGACACCGCAGTCTCGGCGCAGTTGCTTGGCCGGATGATTCCCGCGCAGAAGGATATCTTCGCCACACTATGGGCGAGCTTCGCAGGTGAAGAGATCAAGCCACGCGCGGTGCGTTCTGCCTCCTGGTGTTCCGCTGAGCTCATGCGGCTTGCCGCCGCCCGTGTCGATGCTGCTGTCGGACTGCGCCTTCTCCAGCAAGCTGATACACTGGCCAAGGAGCAAGGGGCGCTGGCGTGGCGGCTGCGGATCGCAACTAGTCTTGCAGAGTCCCACCTAGCCCGCGACGAAAGGACGAAGGCGCGAACCGCATTGGAGCCAGTCTACGAGACCTTCAAGCAAGGCTTCAGTTCGAAGGACCTGCGTAACGCTGCGCAAATTCTCAGCTCAATATGACGTCCCAACGTTCCGCTCTTCGGCCGTGCGCTGGACCATCGAGCCTTCACAAGATTTCACAACGTTTTTTTGGCTGACGTCTTTGTAAACCACTAAGCTTCGCCGCGTCATTTTCTCCCTTGGAGTGTGGTTTTTCTCCGAAGGACCGTGGCATGAATGTCGCTAACGAGACAAACAACAAGGCGCTGGTACTCGTTGCCTTTGACACGCTGTTCAACAAGAGAGACTACCGCGCTGCTAAGCAGTACTGGTGGTCAGGCCTTATTCTCCACTGTGCACACAGTGCGCCTGGCCGTCATGGGCTGTTCAATTTTGTCAAAGCCGCGCCTGCCACGTTCAGGTACGAGCCAGGCCTGATTGTTGCGAATGAGGATTACGTGATCGTCCAGGGTCGGATGACGGGGAGTGGTCGCCCTTTTAGCTGGATCATCGCGACTATCCTGCGGATTGAGGGCGCTCGTGTTGCCGAGCAGTGGCAACTAATTCAAGAGAAAACGTCGCAGGTGGAATCTAAGAATGAGCATTCGATCCCGTGCCCGCCCCTCATGGAGACTCACGTGGCTGGGACTTCACCCGAACAGAACAAAGCGCTCGTGCTACAGGCCTTGGATGTGCTGTTCAATAAACGCGACTATGTCGCGGCAGAACGGTTCTGGTCGCAGACATACATTCAACATGGCGCAGATATTCCTACCGGCCGAGATGGCTTGTTCAATCTGGTTCACGGCTTTCCCGATACACTCCACTACGAAAATCACGTGATCCTCGCTGAAGGCGACTACGTCGTTGCTCACGGGCGCTATTCGGGCCACGGTTGCCCAGCGTCATGGATCGCCGTCGATGTCGTGCGCGTCGAAGAGGGCAAGCTCGCCGAGCACTGGGAGGTTATTCAGGACGAGGCGACCCAAGCGGAATCCGTTAGTGGGATTCCAATGTTCGGCGATCGTTTCCCCGCCTGAGCGACTCAACGTCGCCAAGCTACGTCCAATAAGAATACTGAGCTGAAGGATAACCAATCAGAATGCCAGGCAACAAGAAACAAAACTGCCATCGAGTTTATTTGGCAGGCAGTACCGGCCCGCCGTACATATTCTCCATCTGCTTCGCGGTGGCGTTTTTGATCAACGAACGCCGTGATCCGTCAAAGTCCTCCGCTGAAACCGATGTCTTTCCGTATGAATTGGATCGAGCCGATGAATGGCGAACCTAAGGATAACTGGCGGCCAGGCTTTACTTCGCGCCGCAGATTTTTTCAGTCGGCGATACTAGGCAGCGCCGGAGCATTGTCCGCTGACTTCGTGGCTTCAGTCGCCTACGGCGACGTCGACAAAGCGACCCAAGTCGTACTCCCTCGCGCGACTCAAGATATTACTCCTTTTAAAGTTCAGGTGCCGCAGGCGGCACTGGACGATCTCAAGCGGAGACTCGCCAATACTCGCTGGCCGAACAAGGAAACGGTCGCCGACTGGTCGCAAGGCGTACCGCTCGAGAAGGCTGAGGCGCTCATCGCCTACTGGCGCGACAAGTATGACTGGCGCCGGTTCGAGGCTCGGATCAACGCTTTCCCGCAATATCGCACCCTGATCGACGGGGTAGGCATCCACTTCATCCACGTGCACTCTCCGCAGAAGAACGCGCTGCCGATCATTCTCACGCACGGATGGCCGGGATCGGTCGTGGAGTTCATGGAAGTCATCGGCCCGCTCAGCGATCCCGTCCGCTACGGCGGAAGGGCTGAGGACGCGTTCAATGTCGTCGTGCCGTCGCTCCCAGGCTTTGCCTTCTCCGACATGCCGGTTGAAACGGGATGGGACGTGAACAGGATCGCCCGCGCCTGGGCGACGCTGATGCCACGCCTTGGCTACGAACGTTGGGTGGCGCAGGGAGGCGATTGGGGCGCGGGTGTGACGCGCGCTTTGGCGCATCAGCGGCCCAAGGGCCTGATCGCAGCCCATGTGAACTGGCAATTCGTTTTTCCCGAAAAGCTGCCGGAGAACCCCACGCCTGCCGAGCAGCGAGCCATCGACGGGGCATCGCGATTCGCCAACGACTGGAGCGGGTATTTTCGCGAACAGGCGACGCGCCCGCAGACAATAGGCTATCCGCTTGCAGACTCGGCCGCGGGTCAGGCGCTGTGGATCTATGAGAAGTTCCAGGCATGGACCGACAATCACGGCAATCCCGAGGATGCGCTCTCGGTCGATGCGATGCTCGACGATATCAGCCTCTACTGGTTCACTGACACTGCCGCATCGTCGGCCCGCATCTACTGGGAGAATACCCGCGCCGGCTTGGCGGGCACGTCTGGCGGACGGATCGAACTGCCAATGGCGGCGTCGGTCTTTCCGCACGAGATATTCGTCCCGCCAAAGGCCTGGGCTGAGGCGCTGTGGCCCAACCTGTTCTATTGGAATGAGCTCGATAAGGGGGGGCACTTCGCTGCTTTCGAGCAGCCCAAGCTCTTCACCGACGAGCTGCGGAAGGCCTTCAGGTCACGGCGAAGTTAGGCGCTCTCCTTTCGTCCGCACTCCGCGTGAGTGCACTGCTGTGCTCGGAAAACGACCCGCACGCTGTAGATGGCCGAAAATTGAGACACCTTTATCCAGGAGGACTTAGTGATGGCGAGAGTTCTTGTTCTATATTATTCGGCGTACGGAGTCAGATTTTAACCGAACACGCGACTTCAAGCCTCCCTCCGTCCTGTCCCTCGACCTGTCCCTCGGACCAAAATTGAGCGAAAAATTCTAGATGAGATAGTATGTTAGTGGTGCAATTCGAATCCCTCCGAGCTCCACCATAAGTTGTTTTATTGCCTTCCACAACCTATAGGATAGTGGCAAATCAGACTCAGGAAAGCCCTGTGCCGCAGAGGTCGCTTTGCATTGCAGACGGTCGTTGACCATCGCGGACTGTCGCTGGCCATCGCTGGCTGGTTTTCGCGCGGCTGTCCCTTCAACTGCCTCTCGCTGTGAGTTAGAATCTCCCCTTTCGCGGCACGCTCATTTTTGTCGTCCGTGATCGTGGACGACAATTCAATAAGCCCTTGTCTCCTTGAATAGCGTCGTCTGGATTGCTCTGTTCGTGCTCGCATCTGAGTTACCTTACGGGCGGGGCTTCACTCTAATACTAAGAACTATGCTGGCCCTACCAATCGCTCTAATGGTCGCACGTCCCGTATTCGACCGCATTGCTCCCACCCTTCTTTATCGTGCCGATCGGAATGCGCTCGCGCGGCTAGAAAACCGTTACGGGAGAAAGAACATCCAATGAGCGCGACGGTCCGCGCTCTCGCTCGCATGAGCAGCGCAGCTACATTTCCGCTGAGGGGCAATCGCGTCGTTTTAGCGGTCAGCCGACCCCTTCCGGTGTCCCCCGATCAACAGACATTCTTGGTGTTCGACGTCTTGTCTCAAAGCTACCAAGTTCAGCCGCGTCGCACTCGTGACATAGACCTAATCATATTGGAACGCATGGAGCAGGCATCACAGGATGGCTCATGGTGAAGCTCATTTTGAACAATCCTCCAGATTTCGACAGGCTAGGCGCTCTGCTCTTTGATAAGGACGATCTGCTGTTGGTGTGGCCAGAAGCGAGGTTCCCATTCGATCGAGAGCAGTGGCGAGAAAGGTTGTCATTGCATCCCGGAAACCGATCCTATTTCGTGGCGCTCGATGGCCAGACAATCGGGCATGTTGCCTTGCTGGAGACCGATGAAGCGCGAACATTCGCGGTATCATACGTGTTCATCAAACCGCAGTACCGCGGCCGCGGGCTCGGCATGCAGCTGATGACGCTGGTCGAGCTTGAGGCCAAGAAACTCGGAGCTCGCGCGCTGCGCCTTCGCGTCAGAACCTACAATCCTCGCGCGCATCGCGTGTACGAGGCGGCCGGATTTGCCCAAAGCAACCAAACCGGTACCCTTGTTATCATGCGCAAGCAATTATGAGCGTCACGCTTGGTTCACGCCCGCGTCCACCTGAGGCACGTCAGCTCCGGGTCATTTTCAGACTTCGAGCCGCGTCCTAGCCAAGTCCGCTGATCCCTCAACAGCGGACATGCGGCGACTGCATCGGCATGTCGGTTTCGTGCCAACAGCGGAAGTGACCGGACTAGGCGCAGGCAATTCCCAAAATGGGAATAATGCGCATCGCGATTTCACACCATGTCGCTCAGCACTAAGAAAGTGCATTGCACTGCCGCTTGCGATATTATTCGAAATTCCGACCGCGACCACTCCAAGCATACTCGCGGGCGCTACTTGGGAGCGGACGATGGCGAATGCCCTTCTAGTCCGAGGCCAGAAGCCACCTCTCTCTCAAAACATTATGCGCGCGGCACAATACGTCCGAATGTCAACCGATTATCAGCGGTACTCGATAGAGAATCAGGCTACCGTGATTGCGGCGTATGCGCAGGTTCATGGTCTCACTATCGTCCGCACATATCGCGACGAAGGTGAAAGTAGTCTCAAACTCAAGAACAGAGCTGGCTTGATTAAACTGCTCGATGACGTTCAGTCCGGTCATGCCGATTTCCATCATATTTTGGTTTATGACGTAAGCCGATGGGGGCGCTTCCAGGACGCCGACGAGAGTGCCCATTACGAATACACTTGCAAAAGAGTTGGCATCAAGGTCGCCTATTGTGCCGAGCAATTCGACAATGACGGCACGATGTTGTCGAGCATCATGAAAAACCTCAAGAGAGCGATGGCTGCTGAGTACAGTCGTGAACTTTCAGCGAAGGTTCACGCCGGGGCTTCTCGATATGCTCGGCTTGGCTTCAGGACAAGCGGTGAAGTTGGCTACGGCCTCAGGCGACAGCTCGTCGATGAGAAGCTGCAACCAAGAGCGGTCCTAGAAAGGGGGGATCGCAAGTACCTCATTACGGATCACGTCAGAGTCTCGCCCGGAACAACAGACGAGGTGGTTGTCGTGAGGTGGATTTTCGCACAATTCCTCAAGAAGAACTCCGAGACTGCTATTGCGCGCGAGCTCAATCGAAAGGGCACACCCACCAACACTGGCCGGCGATGGAGTCGGGCGCTGATAGGCCGAATCCTTCGAAACGAAAACTACATCGGAAACCTCGTTTATAATCGCAGTTCACGCAAACTCGGGGAGAAAAAAACTCTCAACCCGCCCACTCTCTGGATCAGAAGCGAAGGTTGCATCGAGCCGATTATTGATCGCGAAGTCTTCCTGCGAACGCAAAAGATCATCAAAGAGCGCCGCGTGTCGCTGACGGAAGGAGAGATGCTGAAACGGCTGCGGCTGACTTTGATGAAGAAAGGAAAACTCAGCCCAAAAATCATTGACCAAACTGTCGGTCTTCCTTGCAAGACCATTTACATGCAACGTTTCGGCAGCTTGCGGGAAACTTACCGGTTAATTGGCTATACTTCTAAACGTGACTGCGAATATATCGAGTCCCGGCAGGGCTGGGCCAATGTGACTGCCAAATTGGCTGCTGAGCTTTTAGCGGAGATTAACAAGACTGGCGGATGTACCTTGCACGGCGATTGCTTGCGCGTGAACCGGACAGTAAGCGTCAACTTTCGAGTCGCACGTTGGTGTCGTGGCAAGCGAGATAATCACGCACCGCACTGGTCGATTGAACGCAGAGCTAGGCTCCTTCCCGGTTGGATCGTCGCGACTAGGCTGGGTGCGCGAAACAGAGCTCTGCTCGACTATCTCTTGTTGCCCACATCAATTGTGACGAGAGCGACGGTAAGATTTTCGGAGAACGTTCGTGCCAGGCGCGGAATAGACTGTTTCGGGACTTTTCCAGCTCTAGTCAGATCGCTCATCCCCCGTTTAAAACAACCTTTGCGGCGGGCGAAGCTATGAAAGACCTTAAACCACTCCAAACGATCACGGAATATGAGCGCGCCTTGAAAGAAATCGAGCCTTACTTCAAGAATGTTCCTGTTCCCGGGACTAAAGCGGCTGACCGTTTTGATGTCCTCTCTGCTCTCATCGAGATGTTCGAGAAAACCAACTATCCTATGCCCGATACTGACTAAGCTCAGAATTGCCGATCTGTTGGTATCCTCAAAGCTCCGGACGACCACCGCCAGAAGGGCTGCGTCCGCTTCGGGTCCAGGACGTGTGGAAACGTTTTTCGTCCCCAAAAACTGCGAGCAACCGGGCACGATGGACCTCGACGCGACCGTCTGAGCCTATTTTTGCTGTATCGAGTCTGGAGTCAATCCGGGCGCAACCTCGGGCCATGCTGAGCGACCTTAACGGTCACACGGCGCGCACAACTTGACACGCGCCTCAAGCCCGGATCGCGGCCAGGAATGGTTTGATACCGACGATGTTCATCACGCGCGTGAGGTTGTAGGCGAGCACGTGCAGCGCCATCTCGGTCGCCACCTTCGGCAGCGTCTTCATCAGAAAGTGCGTCGCCCCCATCCGCATCTTCAGCGTG
>Ga0137404_10000304_pt1 | contig 32200 bp, 27 predicted proteins | sample CZOMad2_1_16fung_FD_108285 | JGI IMG/M metagenome (GOLD analysis project Ga0137404, IMG submission 108285) | Vadose zone soil fungal communities from Angelo Coast Range Reserve, California, USA - CZOMad2_1_16fungal (Illumina Assembly) | ecosystem: Environmental > Terrestrial > Soil > Vadose... | reverse complement strand
GGTCTAACGATGCCGGTCGCTCTATCTCCAACCAGGCTCGGGGTCTTGGGCCTGTGGACGGATTGACGGATCTCGGTGCTCCTGAGCGAGTCGGATGAGGTTTTGGCGAGGGACAGCCTAGCCGAGCAGCCCAGTCGGCGCTAGAGTGCCGCCGGCTCAGGAGCGCGTGAGGCGATCTCGCAGTTTCGCGATAAAGCTTCCACGAAACACATTCTCGATCGCGGTCCGCAGGGCCGTCGCGAATGCCGGGTCTAGGGGCTCACAGTCCGCGGACCAGTCGATCGCGCAGCGCTTAGGCCCGACCGTGGTCAGCCCCACCGTCCCGACGTAGTTGGTCACGGGTACCGGACTTTCGAGCAGGCGATAGCTGAAGGTATGGGCCGCGTCGTCATGGGACTCACAGCGCTCTACATAGCGGCCGGCCTGCCCTTCAATGTGTCGCACCATCCCAACGCCGGCCCCTTCGATATGCACCACGCGACCGCTCGCCCACGCGCTCACATCAGCAAAATCGCGTATGACTTTCCATACCATGTCGATCGGAGCATCGACTTCCTCGCGGACGTGAGCGCGCTCCATTTTTCATCCTTCTTTCGAGTCGAACGGTAGAGGCTCAACGTGAGGTGCCCGATCATCGCGCCTCCCGCGCACCACAATCATCGGACCTCCAAGAGCGTTCGTAGTTCACCAACATCGTCGTGCACAGAACACCGAACAATTACCGGCCACCTGCCCGGGGTCGTGTTCGAGCCGACGCGCCAGGTCCAACTCACTTGCCCACGGCTGTTCGCATCCTGGGGAACGAGACCACGGGCACGCGACGGGCCGGATTTGTACAGCACGACGATCGTGCAGGCAGCCCCCGGGACCGTCTTGGCGGTGAGCGTGGCGTCCGTGAACGGCGCAACTGGCGTGGTCAGGCTGACCAGCTCTACCGAGACGTCCATCGCTCCCGCTGCTGTGAAGCAGAGGAGCATGACAGCGGCGGCGATTGCCGCCCTCATTAGTTTCACTCGCGGTCCGGCGGTGCGGGAAGGCTCGCGCAGTCCCCACACAGCTTGTCCCGCTCGCGCTCGGGCTCGTCAGACGGCACGACAATGGAGAAAGCGCGACCGCAGAGGCCGCAGATGCGGCGGTGGGCGAGCGGTGGCTCAGTCATTCAACAAGCGCCCACGCCGACGAGCTACGTGGACAGGCCGCCGTGGTGGTGCAGACGTAGAGCCGAATCACGGGGTGAATCTCCCATGCCGTCATCCGCCAGCAGCGGTTGGTGTCCGCGTTTGGGTCGGCGCAATTGTCTCTTGGAACCGTGTGGTCGTTATCGAGCATGAGCTGCCCCACCACTTTGACTTGGCGGCCGACGTACTGCCGGAGGAAATCGTAGGTCCACGTCGGCCTGTGCTGGGCCCGATAGTGCGGCGTGACCTCGACCACCATGCTCGTCTGCGCTAAGCGCTTCCTCTGGATGTCACTGAGCGTATGGCCGTCTTGAAGGCCCTGGGCGATGCTACGGTTGAAGCCGATTCCGATGTGGAAGTCCGTTTCATCTGCTCCCGACAGCCCACAGTTTGTGCTCTCGGCTCCGGTCTTCTGAACGAAGTAGAGATAACCGACCAGTCCGACGATGTTGCCCTCTCGGATGCCAGGGCCGGAAAGCGTCGCGGCATAGGTGGCGTGATTATGGCTGGTGATGCCAGATGGGGTGTTGGCGTCGAGTGACTGGATCGACGTCTGAGTGATGTACCGGCTGATCCCAGAGCTCGGCGCTGGCGTCTGGTTCTTCAGGAGATTTAGGTATGCGTCGTACTGCGGGTTTGCTGAGTGACTGCAGCCCGTCGGATAGGCCGGGTGACAGGCGCTGAGGCTGGTCACGTTCTGGCATGTTTGACGCTGAGCGCTGCTGGCCTGCGCAGCGAGATCGCTGGCACGATCGGCTGAAGCGGCGGTGGCGGCCAGCTGGACGGTAAGTCCGAGAACTAAGAGAGCGCCGTAACGCATATGTGCCTCTCTAGGCTTGGTGCCCCGCGAGCTGCCCCCGTCCGCCAGGGTGTCAGATCGGCGCCAAAGTCGGCCCGGGAACTATAGCCCACAAGGAGAGAGTCCTGTGATACCCTCCGCGCCCTAGGGTCCCAGACGCGCCCTGCCGGACCTCTAATGGAGGTGCGCATGCTGCGACTCGCTGCCGCTCTCACCCTCGCCCTCATCGTTCTCGCGCCCCTCGCCGCCTGGGCTGGCGAAACGTATGTGGACGGCTACTACCGTAAGGACGGGACCTACATCGCCCCTCATTGGCGTTCGACGCCGGACTCCAGCTACAACAACAACTGGAGTACCTGGCCGAACATCAACCCGCACACCGGCCAGCAGGGCACGCGCGAGCCCAAGGTCTACGACGTGAATCCGAGCTATCAGACGCCGGGGACGTTCAATCCGCAGGGCGGGATGGGCTGGCCGCCACAGCGGAGGTAGGCGTTCCAATGCAGATCTGCCGCACCCTCGTCGCAGTCCTCGCGCTTCTCCTTGCGCCCTCCATGGCCGTCGCGAGAGGTGGTGGCGGCGGTGGGCACGGTGGAGGCCAGAGCGGCGGCGGGCACTCGTCCAGCAGCCCGCACAGCAGAGGGCCTAGCGACGTCCATTCCCACTCGGACTCGTCGCCGCGAGCGATCTCGCCGAGGTCGAGCGCGCCAGGCGCGACCCACCACGAGAGCAAGCCGAAGACGGAGAGCAAGCCAAAGAGTCAGGTCACGAGCGCGAAGCCGCCCGCGACGAAGTGCGAGAGCTGTTCGCGCGACTCTCACGGAAAGATCCAGCGCAGCGAAGTAGCGAAGCGAGATTTCATGAAGCCGAGCGGATATCCGAATGGTCGCCCAGGGTACGTCGTCGATCACATCGTGCCGCTGGCAAAGGGCGGCAAGGACACGCCCTCGAACATGCAGTGGCAGACGACCGCGGAAGCGAGAGCAAAGGACAAGGTGGAGCGAAAGTGATGACGAACAGTACGCGGTGGACGTTGCCTTCCCTTCTGATGGTCTCGGTGTTTGTCGCCGGCTGCGCATCATTAGGGACCACGCCGCAACAGGAGTACACCCTCGCGTCATTCCACCACTGCGAGCGTTCGGGGACGCAGGGGCAGATCCTCCTCGATCGCGTCGCTCCAGACGGACGGTATTGGTACAAATATTGGGGCGCCTACGATCAGCGCGCCTTCTTGGACTGCATGGCGCAATACCGACGAGAACATCCATACCTCGATTGGGCAAGGGCGCAGTTCGGCCCGAGCCCCGGAACCCTCGCCGTCTCCCCCGCGCCTGGCGTCGGCAGCGAGGTGCCATCTGCGGGCAATGCGCCCACCTGGAGAGTCGGTGACGAATGGCAGTACGCGTATAAGAGCCCCTCGGACAGCGGCATATACGTCTGGTCGGTCGATCGCGTCGAAACATTCGAAGGCGCCGAACACTATGTCATCAAAGGCGGGACGCGCGAGATTTTCTACCGGGCGTCAGATTTAGCCTCGACCATTGAACGCGTCGAGGGTGTGATTGTGTCCCGCCACACGCCCTCCAGGCTGAATTTTGCGTGGCCTCTCACGGTCGGAAGGACCTGGGAACAGAGTTATCGCGAAGAGCGGCCGGTCGATCGCTCGATCACCAACCGCGACTCCACTTGGACGGTAGAAGGCCAAGAGACCGTCACCGTGCTGGCGGGGAGATTCCGGACCTTTAAGGTCACGCACCGCAACAAGAATACCGGCGCCATCATCTATGAGATGTGGGTCGCGCCCGAGGTCAAACAGTGGGTCAAGATTCGTGAGGTTCTGAGCGCTGGTGGCATTCGAGAACGCGAACTCATCTCGTTCAAGCTCGCCAAGCCATAGAGGGCCCCGCTCGGATGATGTTGACCGCAGCCGCCCTCGAGACGCTCCTCCTCCGCCTCGCCCTGCCCCCGCTGAGACTGGCGCTGCGCGAGCGCTACCTCGTGGTGCGCCGTGAGGATCCTGCTGCCGCGGTCGTCGCGGCCGAGGAGCTGGCGACCGTCGAGCGGATCCGCGCGCGCCTGGCGCGCCACGGCTGGTGGGACTAGGCGCTGCCCATCCTGACCGGCGTGGGCCGCCGCTATGACGGCCTACCGCCGCGTGTGGCCATTGCGGATGTGGCAGAGATCGCGCTAGGCTCCCTGGTCCCGGGGGGGGGGGGCGTAGCGTGCGAAAGCAGCCGGAATCCCAACGAAGAAAGGAGGATAGTTCCGGGTGTTCGGCATGACCGAAATCCGCAATCCACTGAACCCAGTTCTCATGACTTCGGCTGTTTGTTAGTGCAGCCGACAGAGGGAAAACGCATGAAGAAGTGGACGGACAGAACCAACCTGTTAGCCGGAATTGCGATTGCCGTGCTCTTTGCAACTGGATTGTTCGCCACTCCCGCATCGAGCGATCCGATCAAGCCAGTCGAGGTCACGAACTTCCCTTCTGTCCAAGCCGTTAGCATTACAGGTACGCCGGTGCCCGTCAGTATTACAGGTATTGGGACTACGACTATAAGTGGAAGCGTCAAGACCCAGGACGTTGACAATGCCGCGCGACATCCATTCCAAATCTCGCTTGGCGGCACTGAATTTTCCTCCTTCGAGGTGCCTGCCGACCAGCGCTTGACCATCGAGACCATTTCGGGAAGTTGCACATCTACCGGTGACGCACGCCCCTTCTTCCCGACAAGCATTGCGACCACGGTAGGTGGCAAAGGCGTAACTTATAACCTGCTCGCGATGTTTTTAGCAACCGGAACCGGTTCGGCTGCAGGCATAAACTTCTACTTTGCGGGCGCGACGATGGTGCGCATGTACGCCGACCCCGGCACCACAGTCTTTGCTTTTACCGGAACAGGCGGTTCTCATTGCGGCGTTTCGATTTCGGGCTACATGATCCCGCAGTGAGCCAAGGGGTGTAGATCAACACCACGGTGAAGTGCGCGTGAGCCTCCGCGGCCGGGGAAAGTATTCATTGGTTCGCGGTGCGCCGCGGCCAGACCACGCCCGCGCTCCTCTGCGACCTTCGCCGTGGGCTTCCGGCACGTGACCGTCTCGACGTCGGGCTTGGCCTCGGTGAGCGTGCGTCGGATGCGGACCTCAGCGTTCCACGCGCCGTCCACGTGCCGCGTGGTGACTTCGATCCTGTGCTCGCGATAGTCAGACTCGATCAGCAGGACTCGCCTCAAGCCGGCTGATCGTCAGTCCCTCAGCCTCTAACACGCCGGACACAGTTTGTCCTGCTCGGTCTCTTCCTCGTCCGGCGGACTGAGAGCGCGAACGCGTGACCGCAGAGGGCGCAGATGCGGCGCTTGGCGAACAGCATCATCGCGGCTTCGGCGGGCGCTGGTCGAGGAGGTCGTGGCCGTCGAGGAGGCCGGGCGGGCTTTGGCGTCAGCGGCGCCGGTGCGGTCTTAGAGCGCAGCCAACCTTCGAGGTTCTGGCGCGATCCGCGGTTCCTCACCGAGTCGTCCCCAACGCGCTCCGCACGTGGCGCGTACGGAGGCGGAAGGCCAGCATGAGCATGATCAGGCCGAAGATGACGGCGTAACCTGCGATGATCCACACGAGCGTGAGAATGCCTACGGCTGGCACGACGACGAGCAACAGCCCGAAGAGCACCGACAGCACACCGTTCACGATCAGAAGCCATTCACCATGGGCACGATGAAGATGAGCAGCCGCGATGACCTCCAGCACGCCCGTGACAATGGCCCACACGCCGATGATGAGCGTCAGGACCACCGCTGTGGCACCGGGGAAGACAAACGCAACCAGACCGGCCGCGATCCCGAGAACTCCTCGCCAGAGGAGCGAACCGAAGCGCTCATGATGCTCTGCCGCCTTGACGCCGGCAATGATCGCCAGCACCCCATCGATCAGTGCATACGCGCCGAAGAGCACGATGAGAAACGCGACGGTCAGCCCGGGCATGGCAAACGCGGCCACCCCGAAGAGCACTGCCAGCCCACCCCGCAACGCCAGCGCCCACCAGTTACGGACGAGTACGATCGCGACCGCCATCGCGCACCCCCCTCGGTCCCGTGGTGCAGTCAAACTAACTCATCACGACGGCATCCGCACCGCAAGGATTCAGCGTCGGTGCGCAGTTACGCGCCGGCGCCTGTTCCGGCTTCATCACCGTGGGCGCTTGTGCGCCTACGTTGACAGTTGCTCCTCCGACGCATAGAGTGCCCGCCGATGCGCCCACAGCGACCGGGGCCGCTCCTAATTCTGGCCCTGATCGCCAGCCTCGCGCTCGTCGCCAGCGCTGACGCTCACCGATCGGGCTGTCACCGCTGGCACAGCTGCCCCTCGGATCACGGGACGTACGTGTGTGGGGATCTCGGTCACTGTTCGGCTTGCCCTGACAACGCCTACTGCGAGCTAAGCAAGCCCCGCGCGAAGGCGCAGAAGGAAGCGCCCGTTGAGGAGCCGAAGGCAGCTGAGCAGCCCAAGGCGCAACCCCCGGAAGCCGCTCCGGTCCCGGTCCGCTGAACCTGTGGCCGGAAATGTGGGGCACGCCCGCGACGCCGCTGACGTCGAAGGGTCCGTTCCCGGCTCACCTCGTCGGCGCGAGAGCAAGGATGCGGTCGAGAACGCGCTGCACAAGGAAGTGTGCGCCGGGGCGCTGACGCTTAAGGAAGCGCAGAACATCATCTCAACCGACTGGTTCAAGTATTACCGGGATAAGGTGCTGAAGTGACCCCGCCGCCCTCGACGCCTTCCTCCGCCCTGTCGCGCTGCCGCCCTTCGTGCTCGGCCTTCGCATACGCCGGCTTGAACCTCACCGCGATGATCCTGCGCTCGCCCCGACCATCGCGAAGGAGCTGGCCCACGCGGTGCGGACTGGGGAGCGGCTGGCGTGGCAGGGGGGTGGAATTGACGCCCGCCACTGACTGGGGGCGCGTCTGGATGATCTGTCGCCAACGCGTCGCAGGTCGCGACCAACCCATTGCATAGTACGGAAAATCTTTCCATACATCCGGTAGCGCCGTCGTCCTTTCCTTCATCGGAACGCGCGATTATTCGTAGCTTTACCTATGGCGCGAGCGTTGCGTTCTCGCGTGGACTCTGCAGCTTCGAGGGGAGCAACGTGGGAACGGACAAAGGCGCAGCCAAAGCCGCAACCGGAGCGTTCACGCGACCCCTCATCCTGATCGCCGATGACAACGCTGACACTTATGAGATGTACGCCCTCTACCTCGCCATGGTCGGCTACAAGGTGGAGACGGCCGAGGGACGGACAGCAAGCGATCGTCAAGGCGCGCGCGCTCCGCCCCGACCTTATTGTGATGGATCTGCAGATGCCGAAGCTCGACGGGTGGGCCGCGATCCGAGAACTCCGGAGCCGCGCAGAGACCGCGACGATCCCGGTCGTCGTCCTGACCGGCCACGATTTCAAGGCCTACCTCAAGCCCGCGGCGATCGCGGCCGGCGCGGTCTCCTACCTGATGAAGCCTTGCTTCCCCGAGCAGCTCGCGCACGAGGTCAGCGCGCGCCTCGCGGTGCGCCGTGCCCGAACCGCCCGCGCGCTGTAGCGGCCACCGACCTCCTGGCTCCGGGGGGTCCCGCGCGGTCGCTGAACCCGTTGCGGTCCAATGATCGAGACAAGTGAGAGTATCGCGACACCTTGGTGGGAAAGGTTTCCCCCACGGGGAGCCGGAGTCCGCGAAGGCCGATTCTCAGAAATACGTAGAAATACGGAATTGGCGCGCGACGTGTAGCACGGCCGCCTTTCTCCGCCGGAAGAGGCCGGGTCGCGCAGGGGAGATTGCCGCATGGTGATCGAACGCACCGCTGGTAACAGTAGCCTGATCGAAGTTCTCGATCGAGTACTCGATAAGGGCATCGTCATCGACGCTTGGGTCCGCGTCTCGCTGGTTGGCATCGACCTCGTGACCGTGGAGGCGCGCGTGGTCGTCGCCTCGATCGCGACATACCTTCAGTACAGCGAACCGCTGGGTGCCCCCGCCGTGTTCCCGTCAGTCGCAAGCGCCCTGCGAGGAGACGCCTGGTGATGGACGAGGCGACCGACAAACTGCTACGGGATCTTCGGGACAGCCCGACCGATCTAGGGAAGCTGGCTGAGAGAATCCATCAGCGAGGTCGGTGTTTCGTCCCGATCGCTCCGACGGCGATTGCCCGTTGGGAAAAAGATGATCCTCTCGCGTGGGCACGCGTGTATGAGTGGCTGTGCGAACGTAACGTGCGAATCGTGATCACGTGACTGACTCCAGCGCTCTGCGTTGATTTCGGTGGTCGCCAAGGTCGTCCCGATGCAGCCGACGCTCGCCCGCGCGCCCTTCCATCGAGCGGAAGGACGGCTGGCGGATACTCGCGTACAGGTACGGCGCCGCCGACAGCAACAGCTGGAGATGTGATCCCGGCCTTGATGTTGAAGAGGAAGCCCGGCTGGGTTCGCCCCGCCCACTGCGCCGTCATCTCCGTTGAAGGTAGCGCGTAGAACGTGCTGTTGACCTCAACGGTGTCGAAGAAGCGCGAGTACCACCAGAGGCGCTCCTCCGCCGTCATCGTCTTGCGCGGGTAGAACTGCCCTTCTGCAAGCATCGACTTGTCGGTCCAGGAGGACAGACCGATGCGGTAGTCGGTGCGCTGCCGCTTCGCTGCCTCATAGATGATGATCGGTTACTCCATCGGAGTGTTCGGTTCATCAGCTCCCGACAAGGCGGACCACGTTGCTGCCGACCTGATGTTCCACCCGCGCCCTTCGCTCGCGCTCTATCACCTCACCTAGGCGGAGCCCCTAGAGCCGACCAAGGATAGTCGTCGTCTCCATGCCTACCGGCTTTCTCTCGGCGCTCCGTCCCCGAGAACCTTCGTCACCTTCCGGGCGGCGGCGCGACTATGAGGAGGCGGTCGCAGCGGTTGAGCAGTTGGCGCATACTCTCTTCATCTTTGTTCGCAGGCATTCCCACATTTCGGAATCCCAGTTGGCGGCTTTGAGCGAGTCTCGGTAGTCGTCGAGAATCCTACCGAGGGCCGCGATGAAAAGCGTTGCGTTGATTGCGCGAGCGCCCGGCTGCGTGGTGAGAAGTTCCCCGTCCCGTCGAATCCGCCAGCCGCGTGCCGTCTCAGCTTGATGAATGTCGGGGACATCAGGTCCCCGCGCCCGGAATTTTGTGGCGACGTGCCACCCCATAACGAGAGAGGCATGGTGACCGCGGGACCGGCGGGTTGCACCTGTTCGGGCGGATTTCGTGGAGAAGTCGCCCCCCGTACGAAATTCTGACGCCAATTTCGTGGCTGTGCCACGAAATTAGATTAGGGCCGCCCGAATTTCGTGGCGTCGTGCCACGAAATTCCGTGCGGAGGACCCGGCGCTGCCATCCGTATTTACGCCCGTATTTGCTGGTCGCTTCCTGTAATTCAGCCGTGCCCGGGGCCAGGCTACCCCTCTCTTCGAGTCTCGCCGGGACGCCATAGCCTCGCCCGCCGCCGACCGTCGAGCGTGATCTCACCCGGGTCTTTTCCGTGTCCGTGATAACCGTCTTGATGCGGCGAGCCATTGGGCCTCCCGTACGATCCCAGTTGGGGCACGCAAACCGTTTGCTAGGCGCTGAAACCCTATTGACAACGATTTCAGTTTCAACATAAAGTTCCTGCCTCAACATCGCTCGCATCGTGCGGCTCAGGAAGGAGCCTGGGATGCTCGGCCAGATCCTAACGGTGCTCGCGTCGCCGTGACGCCGCATCGGCGCCGGTCTTCAGCGCTGTGGAAGCTGGCGCATGTGGGCTGCCTGTGTCTCGTCCTCTCCTTCGTGCTCTTCGAAGTCCTCGACGTCGATGGCTCGGACTTCGTGATCCCGCTCAGTCCAGGACTGACGATCAACCTCTTGGATCCTCCGGAAGAGATTCGCCTCAGCTATCTGGAGCGCGCCGAGCTTCCATCGATCGCGGCACCCGCGGCGGCGGTCGATATCACACTCTGCTGGCTCGAGTGCTTAGCGCGAGTCCCGAGCCTTTCTCAGGTTCTCAGCCGCGACTCCCGTACCACGCTCCCCCGCGCATCGCTCGACGACCACTCCTTTCACCTCGTAGGCGGTTCTAGCGGCATTCGGTAGTACACGTTCTCTCGAATCAACGGCCGCTGTTTCGCTCGCGACAGGCGTGGTGGAGGGCTCTTTGGACTCACCTGGGACATTCACGCGACGCTGACGGGGTGACGTAACCTTTGGCCCGCGCCCACCGTACCCCGATCGTTCACCCCCGGGCTCTCTTGCCGTCTCGTACCACTCTGCTCGCGTTGCTCATTGCCATTTCACTCCTCGCCGTCAGCGACGCGCGCGCGCGAGCCGTCAGGATGTGCGATGTCAACGGCGATGGGGTCGTCGACCGGACGGACATCAACCTCATCGTCGCGGCTCGAGGAGCCACAGCGGCTGGACATGATGATCCTCGCGACGTCGATGGCGATGGAAAGATCACGCTGACCGACGCTCAGAAGTGCACTGAGCTCTGCACGCTGGCCGGCTGCGCGAGAGTCGTCAAACCGATCGTGGTTGACCTCCAGCCCAAGCAGCTCACGATCGCCTCTGGCGACACCGGCATCCTCACGCTGCAGATCATCTGGCCTCCGCGCCCGGGGCGGGGGGAGCAGCACGAGGATTCCGAGGACGGTGAGGACGAAGACGGCCCGGATATTGTCAGCGTGCGTCTCAGGAGCTCTATGCCCGCCATCGTCAGTGTTCCGTCACAAATCACCGTCCCTGCCGGAGTCCTGACCGCGCACGTCGAAGTCAGCGCCGTCGGCCTCGGGGGACCGGTCACGATCACCGCGACGCTGAACAACACCTCCGCGTCTGCGTCGGTCACCGTCGCCCGAGGACCACCGCCGCCTGTCATCGCGGAGCCGCTCGTCGATGGCTCGACGGTGGTTGGCGGACAGGGGATCGCCGGCGCGGTGGTCGACGTGCAGGTCGACGGCGTATCGGCCGGGTCCGGAGCTGTCGCGGCCGATGGAACATTCCGCGTGGCGGTACCACGGCTCCAAGCGGGTGCCGTTGTTCGCGCAACCCAGACGTTGGCCGGGCTCGTCAGCGCGTTGTCGTCACCGGTGACGGTCCATGCGATCCCTCCAGCGCCGACGCTCACTCCGCCGCTCGTGGAGCAGGCCACGGGCGTCAGCGGGACCGGCTCCCCCGGGGCGCTCGTCAGGATCTTCGTCGGCGGCGTCACCGCTGGAACGGGCACGGTTGGCAGTAACGGTAGCTTCTCGATCACCGTCGCGCCGCTCGTCGCTGGCCAGCAGGTGGCGGCGACCCAGACGGTCGACGGAATCGAGAGCATTCCGTCCGCGCCGCTGACCGTCGTCATGATTCCGCCGCCACCCATCATCACGACACCCCTGGTGGCGGGCGCCGTCACCGTCGGTGGCACCGCGACGGCGCGCGGGACGGTCGAGGTCTTCATCGACGGCGCTAGCATCGGCACGACTGCCGTGACCACGGGAGGAACGTGGAGCCTCGTCGTGCCGGCGCTCGCGGTCGGAAGCAAAGTCAAGGCGCGCCAGGTCGTTTCCGGAATCTCGAGCGCTTTCTCGGTCGAGATCCTGGTCATCGCCGCTCCACCGCCGCCCGAGATCAACCTTCCTCTCGTTGCGACCGCAACCAGCGTGAGCGGCGCCGCAGTCGCGGGAGCCCTGGTGACCGTCTTCGTGGACCACGCTGCGGTGGGCAACGCTGCCGTCGCCGCCGACGGCCACTGGTCGCTCGCACTGGGCGTGGCGCTCTCGATCGGTCAGATCGTTGAAGCGACACAAGCCATCGGTGGAGTCGCCAGCATCCCCTCCGCCCCAGCGACCGTCATCGCGCCACCTCCCGCACCAGTGATCAATGGCCCCGTCGTCGCCGGGAGCACGAGCGTCAGCGGCGCTGGAACGACCGGTGCCAGCGTCACCGTGTTCGTCGACGGCGTCGCGGTCGGGAGCGTTGCGGTCGGAGTGAGCGGAACCTGGACGCTTGCGCTCGCGGTGCCGCTCTCGTCAGGCCAGGTCATTCAGGCCAGCCAGACGTTTGGCGGTGTGGTGAGTGCGCCCTCGGAGGCCGTGACGGTCATCTCGCCGACACCGCCGCCGACCGTCCACGCGGGGCTCGTTGCGGGCGACACGACGATCATGGGCACGGGTCTCAACGGCGCCAGCGTCGAAGTCTTCGTCGATTCGCAGTCCATCGGCACGACGTCGGTCAATCCCGACCTCACCTGGAGCCTTCCGGTCGCGGCTCTCAAGCCCGGCCAGGTGGTGACGGCGACGCAGACGGCCGCAGGGTTCGTGAGCCCGCGATCGGATCCCGTCGTCGTCGGTGCCGCCGTCCTTCGGCAGATCACGCTCACGCCGAGCCCGACCGGGACGGTCGTACGCGGCCAAACCCTCCAGTTCCGGGCGCGCGGAACGTTCTCCGATCAGTCGGTGCAGGATCCGCTGCCGTCGGTGACGTGGAAGAGTGACCGCCCTGCCGTGCTGAGCATCAACATCGCGGGTCTCGCGACCGGCAACTCCGCGGGCACGGCCGCCGTGACCGCGACACGTGACGGGATCGCGTCGGCGGCGACGAACGTCACGGTCAGGCCACCGGCGCCGTCGGTCGCGACGCCACTCTATGCCGGCCTCACGGCCGTTAGCGGCGCCGGTGACGCCGGTGCGAGCGTGCAGGTCTTCGTCAACGGGATCGCGCGGGGCGCTCCGGTCGCCGTTGGCTCGACGGGCCAGTGGACATCAGACGGCCTCGCCGCCCTGGCTGCGAACGACCTCGTCACGGCGCAACAAACGGTGAACGGCATCGTGAGCGATCTGTCGCCTGCCGCCTCCGTCGGCCCGGCCCTCCTCACGCACATCGACATCAACCCGGCGCCGGTGGCGAGCGTGATCAGGGGGCGGACCCTGCCGTTCTCCGCGCAGGGCATCTTCTCCGATGGTTCGGCGCAGCCTCTCAGCAACGTGACATGGAGTAGCACCAGCCCGAACGTCGCCACGATCGATGCGACCGGCCTCGCCACGGGCAAGGGCGCGGGGACGACGCAAATCCAGGCGAGCCGCGACGGTATCGATTCGGCGTCCACGACGCTGACCGTGAAGCCATCGCCGACGACGACGACGCTCACGGCGCCAGACGTGACGAGCCCCGCAGACGGGATCGTCGTCGTGGCGGTTTCGTCGGTCGATGCGCCGGCAGGGACACCGATCGGAGGCGTCGTGCTGTCGGTCGACCACGGTACGGCGCAGAGCCAACCGTTGGATGCGACGGGGAAGGCGACGTTCACCATCGCCAGACCGGACGCCGGTGTTCACACGCTCTCCGTGACCTATGCCACGCAGGGAGACTTCGACGGCAGCTCCACGATCGGGTCGCTGACCGTGAAGCCCGCGCCCACGACGACGGCGATCGCGGCGCCGAACGTGACGTACCCGATGGACGGGACCGTGACGGTGACCGTAGCCGCGGTGGACCGCGCCGCAGGGACCCCGACAGGGAACATGACCTTGTCCGTGGACGGCGGAGCCGCGCAGGCTCGAGCCGTCGATGCGGCCGGCACGGCCACGTTCGCCGTGACGAAACCAACCGGCGGCGATCACGGATTGTCGGCGAGCTACGTCGCTCAGGGAAACTTCGATGCCAGTGGTGCCACTGGAACCCTGCACGTCAGCCGTGCCGACACGAGCACGACGGCTCGAGCGAGCCAGAATCCCGCCGACCCTGGGCAATCGATCACGTTCACGGCGACGGTGACGAGTGGTGCGGAGAAACCGACCGGCTCGGTCACGTTCCAGGACGCGTCCACCAACACCACGACGACCGTCGCTCTGGACAGCGCCGGCCAGGCGACGCTCACGACGTCCGCCCTCGCGGTCGGCAGCCACTCGATCGTCGCGGCGTACAGCGGAGACACGAACTTCAACGCCAGCACATCCGGGACGCTCTCCGAGATCGTCGATACGGCACCGGCCACGGGGAATGACGCCTACACGACGCTGACCAACGTGCCGCTCGTCGTCGCGGCGCCGGGAGTGCTCGCCAACGACAGCGACGTGGACGCGAGCCAGGTCCTGACCGTCATCGTGGTGCAGGGCCCGCAGCACGCGGACCAGACCCGGCCGGACCAGGGCTTCACGCTGAACGGCAACGGATCCTTCAGCTACACGCCGGCGGCGGACTTCACCGGCAGGGACGGCTTTACCTACACGGCGTTCGACGGTCTGCTGAACAGTCAGACGGCGACGGTGACGATCACGGTCGTGGCGCCTGGGGCGATGCCCGTTTCCGCGAACGATGCGTATCGTACGGCTCCGGGCCCGGCGCAGCTGATCGTACCCGCGCCGGGCGTGCTCTCCAATGACAACGGCGCGATCGGGCATCGGCTCACGGCCGTGCTCGTGAGCGGACCGGCCCACGCCGACCCGAACTCACCGAACGCGGGGTTCACGCTGAACGGTGATGGATCGTTCAGCTACACGCCGGCAGCGAGCTTCACCGGGACGGATAGCTTCACCTATCGCGCGCACGACGTCGCGTCGAACGTGGACAGCCCGAATCTGGCGATGGTTACGATCACGGTACAGTCGGCGAGCGCCTCGCCGGCCGCGGCCAGCGATACCTACCTGACGAACAGCGCGTACATCACGGATGAGAACAGCCGGTTGAGCGTCGGCGCTCCGGGGATCCTCGCGAACGACACGCCAGATTCCGGGCTGAGGGCTGAGCTGGTCAGCGGACCGCTCTACGGCTCGCTGACCGACCTCAACGGCCCGAGCGACGTGGCGCCCGGGTCGTTCGTCTACACACCTGCCACGCACTTCAGCGGTGTGGACAGCTTCACGTACCGGGCGACCGACGGCACGAGCCACAGCAATCTCGCGACGGTCACGATCCTGGTCCGTGCCGCGACGCGCATCGGCATCGGCGCGCCGGCCGTGGCGTACCCCTCGGACGGCACTGTGACCGTGACCGTGGCGTCCGACGCCGGGATGCCGACCGGTGACGTGTCGCTGAGCGTGGAGGGTGGATCGTCGACCCCCAAGACGCTGGACTCGAACGGTCAGGCCGTGTTCGCGGTGTTGAAGCCGGGTGCCGGGAACCGTCGCCTGTCGGCGAGCTATGCGGCGCAGGGAGGCTTCGCGGCGAGCACGGCGCTCGGGACATTGAAGGTCGACCCCGCGGCGACGAGGATCACGATCGCCGCACCTGATGTCACGTACGCCACGGATGGGACGGTGAGGGTGACCGTGGCGGCAGCGAATGGAGCCGCCGGGACACCGACCGGGGACGTGACACTTTCGGTCGACGGCGGCGCCGCGCAGAGCCAACCGCTCGATGCGACGGGCACGGCAACATTCACGGTGACGAAGCCAAACGTTGGGAGCCACACGCTGTCGGCGAGCTATGCCGCCCAGGGGAACTTCGACCAGAGCGCCGCGACCGGGACACTGACGGTGACGGCGCCCGTCGTGGTCGCGCTCCGGATCAGTCCGGAGAGCCCGACGGCGAACGTGGGAGACACGCTCCAGTTTCGAGCGACGGCGACGCTCAGCAACAACGCGACGGAGGACCGGACCGCGGTCGTGACCTGGACGAGTGACACGTCCCTGGTCGCGACCATCACGGCGGGCGGACTGGCGAGCGCGCGGAGCGAAGGCCATTCGCTCATCACGGCCACCGATCCAGGCGGTCTCGCGGCCAGCACCACGCTCACCGTCGTTGTTCCGACGCCTCCCGATCCGTCGACGGTGGCCCCGCCGATCGATCGGTCGACCGTCACGACCATGGTAGGCGGCACGGAATTCCTCTACACCGGTCCGAATCCGATCCAGACCGGCGTGGCCGCGGGCACCATCGACCCGCGCCGCGTGGCCGTGCTGCGCGGACGCGTGACCACCCGTGAAGGCGCCGCGCTCCCAGCCGTCGCGGTCGCGGTGCTCAATCATCCGGAGCTCGGCCGGACGCTGAGCCGGGCCGACGGGATGTTCGACCTCGCGGTGAACGGCGGCGGGCCCCTGACGGTGACCTTCACCAGGAATGGCTATCTGCCGGCCCAGCGACAGGTCCAGGCGCCCTGGCAGGATTACGTCTTCCTGCCGGAGGTGGCGCTGATCCCGCTCGATGCACAGGTGAGCGCGATCGATCTGACGTCGAGCGCGCCGATCCAGGTGGCGCGGGGCACCCGCGTGAGCGACGGCGACGGCGCCCGGCAAGCGACGCTCCTCTTTCCACGCGGCACCGCCGCGACGATGGTGTTCCCCGACGGCAGCACGCGGCCGATCACCGCCCTCAGCGTGCGAGCCACCGAGTACACCGTTGGACCGAGTGGTCCCACGGCGATGCCGGCCGAGCTGCCTCCGACCAGCGCGTACACCTACGCGTTCGTTCTCACGGCGGACGAGGCCAGGGCGGCCGGCGCCATCGACGTGCGCTTCTCGCAGCCGATTCCGTTCTACGTCGAGAACTTCCTCAACTTCCCCGTCGGCATCGAGGCGCCGCTCGGGGCTTATGACCCCGGCAGGGGCGTGTGGGTCCCGTCGGACAGCGGTCGAGTGGTCCGCATCGTGAGCGTCAGCGGCGGCCTGGCCAACCTCGACACGACCGGCACTGGGACGGTGGACAACGGTGCCGCCCTCGGGGTCACCGACGCCGAGCGCCAGCAACTGGCAGCGCTCTATCAGCCGGGCCAGAGTCTGTGGCGGGTGGTGATCCCGCACTTCGACCTGCCCTGGGACATCAACTGGCCCTTCTCCTGTCCCGAGGACTGCGTGTTCCCGGCGAGCCCCGCGGCGCCCGATCAGTCGCTGGACACCGCTCTCAGCTGCCAGCAAGGGGGGTCCTCGATCATCGAGTGCCAGAACCAGATCCTCCGGGAGGCTCTCCCTGTGGTCGGCACGCGATTCGGGTTGCACTACCAGAGCGAGCGCGTGCCCGGGCGCCGGGTCGCCAACACCCTGGAGATCCCGCTGAGCGGCGACAAGGTCCCCGCCAGCCTCCTGAGAATTCGTGTGGAGATCCGGATCGCCGGCCGGTTCTTCGAGCAGGGCTTCTCTGCGGCCCCGAATCAGCAGACGACGTTCACCTGGGATGGCAAGGACGCCTACGGGCGCACGCTGCAGGGAGCGCAGCCGGTCACTGTCCGGATCGGCTATGCCTACCGCGGCGTCTACCAGAAGACTCCGCGCTTCGGCTCCACCGGAGGCGGCGCGATCACCGGGGTATTCGTGCGCCAAGAGATCACGTTCTGGCAAGAGATCCACGCCAATCTCGGCGTCCTCTCTCCCACTTCCGATGTGGGCGGCTGGACCCTGAGCGCACATCACGCTTATGACCCTACTGACAAGGTGCTCTTCCTGGGTGATGGTCAACGTCGCTCCGCACAGGCGTCCGGCGATGTGATCACCACGATCGCCGGAAACGGCGCGGGCTTCGGCGGCGACGGTGGCCCAGCCACACAGGCAGGATTACCCTATCCCCAGGGCGTGGCCGTGGCGCCGGACGCCAGTTTTTATGTCTCCGAATATTTCGAGAGCCGCGTCCGGCGGGTCGCGCCGAACGGGATCATCACCACCGTCGTCGGAACCGGCACGCCGGGCTTCAGCGGCGACGGCGGCCCGGCCACGCAGGCACGGTTGGGTAATCCCCAGGGCGTGGCCGTCGCGCCGGACGGCAGTCTCTACATCGCCGACTATCAGAACTTCCGAGTCCGGCGGGTCGGGCGGGACGGGATCATCACCACCGTCGCCGGAACCGGCACGGCGGGCTTCAGCGGCGACGGCGGCCCGGCCACACAGGCTATGTTAGACCTTCCACTTGACGTGGCCGCGGCGCCGGACGGCAGTTTCTACATCGCCGATTATGGCAACAGTCGAGTCCGGCGGGTCGGGCCGGATGGGATCATCACCACGGTCGCCGGAAGCGACAGGGCGGGCTTCAGCGGCGACGGCGGCCTAGCCACACAGGCACGGTTGAGTGTTCCCCATGGCGTAGCTGTGACGTCGGACGGCAGTTTCTACATCGCCGATTCTGGCAACCGTCGAGTCCGGCGGGTCGGGCCGGATGGGATCATCACCACGGTCGCCGGAAGCGGCACGCCGGGCTTCGGCGGCGACGGCGGCCCGGCCACACAGGCACAGATGTTTCCCATTCGCCTGGCCGTGGCCCGGGACGGCAGTATTTTCATCGCTGGTGACAACCGCATCCGGCAAGTCACGCCGGACGGGATAATCACCACCGTCGCCGGAAGCGACAAGGCGGGCTTCGGCGGCGATGGCGGCGTGGCCACACAGGCGCAGTTGCTTGATCCCGAGGCCGTGGCCGTGGCGCCGGACGGCAACCTCTATATCGCCGATGTCAGTAACGCCCGCATCCGCCGGGTGGCGAAACCACTGCCGGAGTTTTCCTTCGCCGACATCGGAATCGCGTCGGCGAGCGGCAGCGAGCTCTACCGGTTCAATGCGAGCGGCCGTCACCTGCAGACACTCGATGCGTTCACCGGTGCGGTGCGCTACCAGTTCGCCTACGACAACGCCGGCCGTCTGGCGACGATCACCGATGCCAACGGCAACGTCACCGCGATCGAGCGGGATGTCGCCGGCGGCGCGACAGCGATCGTCGGCCCCTTCGGCCAGCGCACCGCGCTCGTCGTGAACGCCGACGGCTACCTCGGCAGCATCACAAATCTGGGCGGCGACGCGACACAGCTCACCTACACCCCCGACGGCCTGCTCACCAGTCTGACCAAGCCCCGCGGACAGACGTCCCGTTACGCGTACGACACGGTCGGGCGCCTGACCAGCGCCACCGATCCGATCGGCGCGGCCAAGACGCTCGCGCGCACCGGCACGAACAAGGACTCTACGGTCACGGTGACCAGTGCCCTCGGCCGGGCGACCGCTTACCACGTGGAGCTACTGACGACCGGTGACATTCGGTTGACCACGACCGACCCAGCCGGCACGCGAATCCAGACCGTGATCAGGAAGGATGGCAGCCGGACAACGACCTATCCGGACGGCACGGTCGTCTCCACCGTCCTCGGGCCTGACCCACGCTGGGGGATGCAGGCGCCGGTCGCCACGAGCCTGACAGTGTCGACGCCGGGGGGAAAAGTGCAGACCACGACGACCCAGCGGACAGCGACGCTGGCGAGTCCCGTCGATCCCCTCAGCCTGCGCACTTTCAGCGAGCGCGTGAGCGTCAACGGACGGGTCTTCACGAGAACGTATGACGCCGCGAGCCGGACCTTCACCCTGAGCACGCCGACCGGCCGACACAGGACCGTCGTCGTTGACGACCGGGGCCGGCCGGTCCAGACACAGGTTGGCGATCTCGCTCCGATCAGCCACACGTACGACGCTCGAGGGCGGCTCACCAGCGCCACGCAGGGGGTGGGGACCACCCGCCATATCACCAGCTTCGTCTACGGGACCGACGGCTTGCTGGCGAGCGTGACCGACTCGACCGGCCGGACGGCCACCTTGACCCACGACGCCAATGGTCGAGTGATCGCCCAGATGCTGGCGGATGGACGGGTTCTCAGCTTCACCTATGACCGCAATGGCAATCGCACCGCGCTCACCCCGCCTGGCCAGCCGGCTCACTCTTTCGCCTACACCGAACGCGACCAGCTCGCCGCCTACACAGCGCCCGTCGTGGGAACGCAGGCTAGCCAGACCCTCTACAACCACGACGAGGAACGGCGACCGGTCTCCATCGATCTCCCGGATGGACAGTCGGTCGGCTTCCTCTACGACGCCGCCGGCCGCATTTCCGCCCTCGCCCTGACCTCGGGCAATCGAACATACGCCTACGACACCGCGAACCGCCTTACCAGCCTGGGCACGCCCGCGGTCTCGCTGGCCTTTGGCTACGACAGCGGCCTGCGAACCGGCGAGACTTGGAGCGGTGCCGTCGCCGGCAGCGTCACCCGCACCTACGACAATGACTTCCGCGTCGCCTCCCTCGGCGTCGACGCGGCCGACCCCATCGTGATTCAGTACGACACCGACTCCCGGCCGATCCAGGTCGGCGCCCTGTCCCTGACGCGCGCCGCGACGACCGGACTGGTCACCGCCACATCTCTCGGCTCGATCACCGACGCGAGGACCTACGACCCCTTCGGCGCACCGGCCAGTTCCTCCGCCAGCTTCGGCGCCACCGCCCTCTACTCCGCTTCTTTTACCCGTGACTCGCTCGGCCGCGTCACCGGCAAGACCGAGACGATCGACGGCGCCACTAGTGTCTTCGCCTACAGCTACGACCTCGCCGGACGGCTGACCCAGGTCAGCCAGAACGGAACCGTCGTCGCGAGCTACGCCTACGACGCGAACGGCAACCGGCTGAGTAGGGCCGACGGGGCCGGCGCCGTCACCGCGGGCAGCTACGACGCCCAGGACCGGCTCCTCCAGTACGGCTCCACCACCTATGCGTACTCACCGAACGGGCAGCTTCTCAGCAAGACAACCGGCGGCCAGGTCACCAGCTACCAGTACGACACGCCAGGCAACCTGGTCGCCGCCTCCCTCCCGGACAGGACGGCGGTCACCTACCTGCTCGACGGCCGAGCCCGGCGCGTCGGCAAGATCGTCAACGGAACGTTGGTGCAGGGGCTGCTCTACCAGGACAGCCTGCGACCCATCGCCGAGCTGGACGGCGCTGGCAACGTCGTCAGTCGCTTCGTGTACGCGAGCCGCTTCAACGTGCCGGACTACCTGGTCAAGGGCGGCAAAACCTACCGGATCATCGCCGACCAGCTCGGCAGTCCGCGCCTGGTGGTCGACGCGGCGACCGGCGCGATCACGCAGCGCATTGACTACGACGAATTCGGCAACGTCCTGAGGGACACGAATCCCGGGTTCCAGCCCTTCGGCTTCGCCGGGGGGCTTTACGACCCCGATTCGAAGCTTGTGCGTTTCGGTGCGCGCGACTATGAGGCCGCGGCAGGACGCTGGACATCCAAGGACCCGCTTCGTTTCGGTGGCGGCGATACGAACCTGTATGGCTACGCGCTGGGCGACCCGGTCAACCACATTGACGTCGCCGGGCTGGGCCTCGACACGCTGAGCGCCGCGTGTGTGCGGAGCCCCCAGTTGTGCCAGGCGCTCGCGGCCGCGGGCGCGGGCGGGGCCGTCGTGGCTGCAGAAGCGGAACCTGAAATTATGGCTGCCGTCGAAACTGCCGCTCCCGCCATTGAGCAAGCGTGTTCAGCACTAGCCAACACCATCCAAAGCGCTTCGCCATTTGCCGACACTGTACTCGCCACGGCGAACACGGTCCAATCAGTGGTGCCTCAAGCACCTTCCGCAGCCGATGAGTTAGCGGCAGCCGGGCAGTTAGTGACACAATATTCTGCGCAGTATCAAACGCTCTTGCCGGAGGAAGTCGAAGATATTCCTCTCCTGGAGCAGGAATTTGAGATCAACATCGAGAGGGCGTTCGCCGAGGATGCGGCGCCGAACGCCATCAGAAGGTTGTTTGACAGTATGAAGCGGTGGCGTTGACGACGGGCTCGCAGCGGCGCCGCGACTTGTTCTGTTGAGTAAAAATGGAGACGGTCGCTAGCAGGCTACGGAAAAACTGAGTGAAGAAGACATATTCGTCCTCGCCGAGGTGCGTTGATGAGCAGCGGAGAGGCTGGTCCTCGTCGCGTTCGGCTGGTGGCCCGGCCGGTGGAGCGGTTGATGTCCGGACTTCACGTCGCCTGCACCGCGCATCGCGCGCTGGCGCCGACTCGCAATTACCGGGGAATTACAGGAAGCGACCAGCAAATACGGGCGTAAATACGGATGGCAGCGCCGGGTCCTCCGCACGGAATTTCGTGGCACGACGCCACGAAATTCGGGCGGCCCAAATCTAATTTCGTGGCACAGCCACGAAATTGGCGTCCGAAGTTCGTACGGGGGCGACTTCTCTGAAATCCGCCCGAACAGGTGCAACCCGTGGTCACCATGCCTCTCTCGTTATGGGGTGGCACGTCGCCACGAAAATCCCGGGCGCGGGGACCTGATGTCCCCGACTGCTGCCATCCGTATTTACACCCGTATTTGTTGGTCGGTCCCAGTAATTCCATGAAGCATTATCTCGAAGATCTCCGCCGGACGCTGGAGAAGGGCGGGTTGCGAGCCCGTCAACTGCTGCAGGGCGACATCGAGCGGATCAACGTCCATCCGGTAGTGGACGTGGAGAAGCCCTTTGCCAGGGCCGAGGTCATCAGCACCGGCAAAGGGCTCCTTGACCGTGTAGCAATCGTGGTTGCGGGGGCCCGCTCTGAATTGTGGGAGCGACCGCTGAGATTTGAGTTTCTGCTCCCCTATTGAGCCCGGGACTCGAACCCGTGTTTACGGTCCGCCACGCGCTTTCGTAATGCTTGAAAGAAGTTAGGTGCTGTTGACTCAACGCCAGTACCCTCGGGACTGAAATGCGCTCGTGATTTACGTCCTCTTCGCCATTTCTGAATCCCATGAGTTCTCATCAGCCAAGACCTAGCTGACAGGGTTTTGCGAACAAGCTGGGAACCCGAGTGCGAATTTTCCTGCGAGAGACTGGGAACCGGATCGACATTCCCGCCGGCCGCGAATCGGCATCCTCTCGCAGCAGGAGCTTCGGCTCGAGTTAGGAGTGATCGCGACGGGCCGTCGCCTGGGTCATTCGCGAGGTGCTTCGCGTTCGGCGATCTCATCGAGCTCCGCAAAAGTATGTCTGGCCACGTCGCGCCTGCGGGCTAGCGCCACTTGAAACCTTAGAAGCTGCGCGACAACTGATCCTGGGGCGTTGCGCAGCGCGTGCTCGCACACAGGCCCAACTTGTTCGAACTGCTGGCTTCTCCGCAAAAGATCACTGAGGATAACTTCACCCATGCCAGGTTCGGAAGAGAACGCGAAGAGATCCGTGTCCGGATCGCGTAGGAGTGCCGCGGCGTTTCGGCGACATTCAGCGGCGGCCACTTCGGCATCGGAGTCGTCACAAGCCCACGCAGCATAGATCAGGGCCCAGGCGGCGCGCGCGACCCGTGCTGTCTCTGCTAGCGGGAACAGGTCAGGCTGCTCCTCCGTGCTGTCTGTTCCTGACACTCCGAGCGTGACATGTCCACAGGCGCTCAACTCTACGAGAGCCCAACACAGAAAGCTGTTCGCCAGCGCTGGGTACTTTGGATCGTGGAGCTGTCGCTGATATTCGTCTGAACGGATAATCCGGCCGGCGACCGGAGGTCCGACCGATATCTCGTCCGCACAATAGCCGCACTTGGGGCAGCGTCGTACCCAAAGAGGAAGCGTTGAACGCATCATCGCCGCTGGTCGCGTATCTAAATCCGGTGATCCTAATGTGGTTGCGCCTGCAATGCGCTGATAAGTTGAGGTACAGCCGCAGACGCAGCATGTTCTCTCGGAATCAACCAGCGAAGTCATCTCTACCTCTTCCCAACGGGACTCGGGGTCACCGGTCGAGACGTGAGCACCGCAAGATCCTTGAAGGGACTACAAGTGTCTCTTATCGAATCACAGCGTCGACGTCCGCGTTCAATTTCCGCAGTGTGATGTAGCAGCGTCGCCGGGACGCAACCAGCGCAGCGAGCTTGCCCTCGAACGCCGCTGAACGTCCGCGAGATCGTCCTACCGCCCCGTCTCCTGCCGGTGCTTCGTGCGTCCGCCCTTGCGCCGCCCGGCCAACGGCAGCTCGTCAGTCTCCGCCCCAATAGTTCAGCCATCTGAGCGGCGGCCCGAATGTTTCCCCGAACAGCCAGTGCAGAGTCTCAAGGGCAATAAAACCCGCCGCGAAAACCACAAACACCACGAAGTACGAGCCGATCAACGACCAGAACACAAACCGCAGACCGCGCCATATGCGCCACCACGGGCCGACGAAGACAAGTCCCGTCAAAGTAACGAACATCGGGGTGATCTTATGGCGTAGTCGCTCCGGGCTTGCAACGATGAAAGACGCAAGAAGAAACAGAAGTAAGCCGAGCACCACAAGGGCAAAGCGCGGAGCGAGATATGTCCCCGAGAAGAACCTTTTGAGGACTCGCCGCTCGGGGGTGATCCGTTCGCCATACCGGTCCATGAACCACAGGGCCAAGAGCCATCCACAGAATAAGGCATAGATCAGGAGGCTCAAACGCCATTCGTTGCCGCTGATGAACCAAAAGAAGGACGATACGATGAGCGCCGCGGTGGCCCGTTTCATACGTTGTTGAGGTGTCAACAAAAACGGACTCGGCCGAGGGTCCTCTGGGACGGTCTTTACAATCACAAGTCTGCCTGCCCTGATGTCTTCGAGATCTTGGCGTCGCTTGCGGATGGAAGGAATGAAATCCAGCAGTTTCCTCGGCGCGAATCCCATCAGTCGAACTCCACGACGACTCGCGACGAGCCTCGCGAAGCGAGCAGCTCGGTGCAATGTGAATTAGGAAGCTTCATTCGATGATACCTCGACCACGCTTACAACCCGCGGCCTGACAGCCTCCGTTACAGAGTAGGGCGTAGATCGCCTTCGCGCTCCGCCGATGACCGCCGCGCCAGCTTCTTGAGGATCCGGGACATCGCCTTTCCTCCCTCATCGCGAGCCTTTCCTTGTCCTTTTGTACGGGGCGGCCAGTATCGTATGCAAGATGGCTACGCCGAGTAGGACCCGCAAACCCGCTCCGACTGCGGCAAATCTCTCAGAGCCAAATCTAAACAAACGGGACTTCCCTGACGGTCAAAGAGGACACGATGCGTGGTCCCGTCATGGGCTTTCCACTGCCAGGCTTGTGGAACCTGACGCGGGCGAAATAGCGCCTAGAGACAATGGCACGTTCAGGCACATTCGCAAGTCGCTTCGAATCGTTGCGGGGCGGTATTCGAATGCGCGTTTGAGTCCCCGGCGTCCCGGGATGCCCACTCATGGCGATGCGCCGAGGGCATTCCCGCCGCTCGCGCCCGCCGATCACTTACGCCCCGAAGATCACGCGCGTACCCGTCGACGGCATGACAAGCTTCTTCGGCATCTCCCGGTGAGTGGCGATGATCGTGTTCAGACCGGTGCAGTGCATGGGGATGATGTAGTCGGGGTTGATGTCCTTGAAGGCGGCGACAGTCTTCGCGACGATCTCGTCGGTGGCCACGGCCAGATGGAAGCCGCCCACGATCGCGTGAATCTTCTGGATGCCGGTCGCCTTCTGGACTTGACGGGTCGAGTTGATCACGCCGGCGTGGCCGCACGACGTGATGACGACGAGGCCGCGGTCCTTCACGTGATAGGCGGTGGCGTGCTCGCCTTGGAACGTATCGAAAACAAGCTCGCCGGGCTTGGCCTCGACCTTCGTCGCACCGAAATGGGTCGCCGCGCACGCGGAATCGATCGGCCCGGCGACGAGGCGGGCGGCGGGTGGTGACTGCTCGAAGTCCGTCGTCCTGGCGATCTGTCCCGAGGTGAGGGCGTGGCCGGCCACCACGGTCGGCTGCTTGGCAAGCGCAACCCTGAAGCCGCTGCCCTCGAGCCCGGCGCGGTTGAGTTCACCATAGTCCTGCGCACCGCCCGACGGGTTCATCACAACGCGGTGGCAGAACGTGTCCTCGCCACCGGCGTACAGCGTCAACCCCGGCTTCCACCGGCCCTGCGTGACGAGGGCGAAATCCGGCAAGCCGCCGAAGTGGTCGATGTGGCCATGACTGATGATGAGCGCGTCGGCCTTCGTCGGCTCAAGCTTGAGCGCCGCGTAGTTGTTCGTAAGGGTCGCCATGCGGTAGCCGAAGTCCAGCAGGATCTCACGCCTCTCCTGGCCTCGCATCGATTCCAAATGGTAGGCGAGCCCGTGCTCGGCCAGGAGAGGCCGGCCGTGCGGCAGCACGGTGCGCTGGACGTTGATCGTGTCGAGCTTCGCGCTTCGGGCGAACGCGTCGTAGAAGTTGTCGACGACCGTGGTCAGGGCGAGGTGGTCAACCGTGGGAACCGTACCGCTTTGCGCCGAGGCTGAGCGGCCGCCCATCCGCCACACGCCGCCGAGGAAGACCGCGCCGCCCGTCACGCCTCCGAGCTTGAGGAACTGACGTCTGTTCATCGTTGCTCCTTGTCAGGTTCGCGAGCGCCTTGGGCACTCGCCGAGAGGTCCGTGGTCGTGTTGTGCGGTACTAGTCGTCGCAGGCGAGGGTAGACCGAGACCCTGCAGAAATAAATAGGACGGCGCCTCGATACGCCGCGTACGAGGTTCTCGCTCGGTACCGGAATTCGAATGCACGTTTTGAAGCCCCCCTATGCCCGCTATATACTCCCTATACCGTTACCCTATCCCCGACCCATCCTCACCACTATCCGACCACTATCCCGGGACTACTATCGCGACGGGGCTTGAATCCGCGTTCGAGTCCCCTGCTCTGCAGTACGGAGATGTCACTGACTACCGCAGGCAGAAACGTGCGCCGCCGACGCGCCGGTTTCCGGATGGCATTGCCTCGATCGTTGCCATTCTGAAAGTAGCCTGCGACGCTCGGCACCGGCTCCATGGCCACTGAATGACTCCGCTGCTGTGACGAAGCTCTGAGTAGCGACGCCCGATCCGATAAGCGCTAATAACCCCCGCAGACAAGCAGCTCAGCGCATAGGACGATTCGCGTCATGCTGGCGTGCTCACGGTCCTCCGAGTGCAACACGCTGGGGCGCGGCTCTCGCCTACAGGTCGGGTCTCCAGCCCTTGGCGTGAGCTCATCTCGATATTTCAAGGGTTTGCGCCGCCGCATCCTGTGTGTGGCTTCCCATAATAGGGGCCAGGATGCGGCACCCCCGGGGAGGGCATATGCAAACGCACCGAAAGGAGCCCGATTCCAAGGAATACGCGGCCCGCCGCAGTGAACCGCAGCACCTGAGTCCCGCGGCCGAACACGAAGTGCACAGGTTACTGGCTCAGTGGGCTCAAAGACACCTCAGGCAAGCATCGAGCTCGCAGAAAGGACGTGGCACAAATGGATAACGAAAAGTCGCTGAGCAATTTCTCCGATTGTCCGGTGGACGTTCGCCCTGTCCATCGTCTGAAACTCGCGATCATTTACGCACGGCAGTCGACCGTTGAACAGTTCAAGGAGAACACCGGATCGACCGCCTCCCAGATCGCGTTGGCCGAGATCCCGAGGAAATGGGGCTGGGCGGAGGAGCGCATCATCGTCATCGACGATTTCGGCCTCTCCGGCACGACGGCCAACCGGCCGGGCTTCGAGCGAATGCTCCGGCTGATCGAGCAGGGCGAAGTTAGCTTCGTGCTGGCCCGGGGCGTTGATCGCATCAGCCGCGACCCGGCGGACGCCGCTATGTTCCTCAAGAAGGCCCTGCAGGCGGAACTCTTACTGCACATCGACGGCCGGCTCTACAACACCACCACGGCCACGGACAACGTCATCGACCTCTTCATGCTGCACTTCCAGACCCTCTGGGGCTGGTTGGACAACATGAAGAGGATCAGAAACTTCAAGGCTGATAAGGCGCGCAAAGCCGCTGAGGGCAAAGCCGTCACGCGACCGCCGATCGGCTATGTCCGGGTCACGAAGGGCGTGTGGGCGAAGGACCCGGATCCCCGCATCCAGGGTGCCGTGCGCCGCATCTTCGAGCTTTATCTTGAGTTGAAGTCCATCAAGAAGGTGGTGCGGTTCACGCACGAACATCGCCTGGAGTTTCCCCGCCGGTGGCGCGGCCAGCTTCGCTGGACCATTGGCGTCGCCCGCTCGCAGGTGGTGGCAATGCTCAAGAACCCGAACTACACAGGCCACTACATCTTCCGCCGCACGAAGTGAGGGATGACATGTCGACACGACCAGAGAGCGAGTGGGTCACCGCAAAGAATCATCATGAGCCATACATCAGCCACGAAGAGTTCCAGCGCATCCGGGAGTTGCTCGCGTCTCACCGTCGTGACGTACGTCCGCCCATCGGCAATGGGCCCGGCGAGCTGCAGGGCCTCCTGTGGTGTGGTCCATGTGACGTCAGAATGAATACGTTGTACTGGCGTCATGAGGGAGGCCATCGAAGCCCCTCGTACAGCTGTCGGCGCGCCGACGCCGAGGGCAACTATCTACATCAGACCCAGCTCATCACCCGTCTCTTGGACGAGGCGGTCCGTGAGGCGGTGTTGTCCGCCCTGACTCCGGTAACAATCGAAGCAGCCGTCGCTGTCGTTGAACAGGAGCAAGCAGCGGTGACGGACGTTTTTCGGACGCAGCGCCGCCAGATTCAGCATGCGGAAGACCAAGTGGAGATCGCGCGACAGCGTTACAAGGACGCCGATCCCTCCCATAAAGCCGTGAAGGCGGAGCTCGAATCCGAGTGGGAACAAGCCATTCATCGACGCGATGAATTGAAGCGAAGCCTCGGCGCGACCGATGCCCGTCAGCGCAAGGCAATCAGCCGAGTAACTGCTCAAGAGCTAGTCGAGCTGACCCGAGACGTCCGCATGCTCTGGAACGCGGAGACGACCACGAATCAGGATCGCAAGCAGCTCCTCCACACCGTCTTGAACAAAGTGATCGTCAGGGGGATAGGCGAAGAGGCCGTCGAGCTCGAGCTCATCTGGAGTGGCGGGCTCCGGCAGCCCGTCTGGGCGCTTCGCAGCAAAGGCGTGGACCGCCTCATCATCCAGAAACGTCGCCAGGGCAAGGCATGCCAGCTGATCGCCGATGAACTGAACGGCACCGGGCAACGAGACGCATACGGCAAGCCCTTTTCGGCCACGAGCGTCCGTCAGCGCGTTCATACGTTGGGCATCAATCTAAAAGTGGAGCGCCAGGCTATGATGTCCCTCCTCCGGACCCTTCTCTGTGACGGTGCCACAGCGAATGGAGTCCTTCATGAACTGCAGGCGCGCACGCCCCGGGCCGCTCCGCGGACACACGAGAAGCTCAAGAAAGAGATCCTACGACTCCGTCACGGGATTCAGGGCGTACCGGCCTTGGCGGCCGACGCGGTGGCATGGGCTCGATCTAGAAAGTTCTGGTCCACAGAAGGATCATGAGAAGCTGCCTGCTGGCCCCGATTGTCGACAGTGAGGCCGTCGCCAGAAGGAGAATAGGTCATGGCTCGACCGTTGTCGGACGATTCGATCGAGCACCGGGTCCGTGTCGCATATGTCCGCAAGCAGGCATTGGCAAGAAACGAGATCTACTATGAAGTCATGCACCGCCTGCGCGACGGCTGGGAAGAGGATGGCGTCCGCGTACCGGGCCTGCACTTCGACGAGAAGGGCTATCTCGCATCTGCTCCGTCCGGGCCGCACCTCGCCCTAATCGATGAGATTAGTAAGCGCTCCGGACTGATCCTGCCGTGGTTGCCGGAACACCTCAAGCAGATGTCCCTCGATGACGTGCGCGGTTGGCACAATCCAGTGTTCAACGACGTTCCGGGCTGGACGCTGCAGCTGAAGGCGCGCCGCCGCCGGAGCCGACGTGTCCTGTCTTCCACTACCGTCCCAAAGCAAGGCCCCGCGCAGCCGATTTCGTTGAAGGATTTCGTTCCAATCGACGAAGAAGCTATCCGCAAAGAGATAAAGAAAATCGAGACTGAGATGCGCAGCGGCCACACATCTGCTTGGGCAAATAGCTCGCTCGAGACGTTTGACACAAAGGATTTCAAGGCTGTCCCCGTCCCGCTTCGTCAGCTCGGGCAGCGGCATCACGCGCTCGACGACGGTTATTTCGAGTGTTGGAGCGTCTTCGACTGGCATCGAGACGGTATCCCCGACACCGAGATCGCCAGGCGCCTCTGGCCCCAACTTGACCCGAACGACATTCGGCATCGGGTGCACCAACGGCTAAAGACGGCGGGACGGCTGATCGAAATGGCCTATTCGGAGGAGCCAATCCAGCGCGAGAAGCGCAGGAAGCAACGTCCAGTCCCCACGCCGTAGAAACCCCTATTAAGCGCAGCAGCAATCCACCGCCGAGTGTCCGATGCTCGGCGCATGCTGTCTAATCGACCATCAGACGCTGATCCGCAGGAGCACGATGTCGGTGAAGCCCCGGATAGCAAAGGCCACCTCGATGTAGCGGCGTCACTGGGGCTTCACGAGATCCTGTCGGCGCTACGGCAGCGGGCATCGGAAGTATCCGATGCGTCAGCTCAAGCCAACGCAGATACGTCAGATCAGCAGTGAGGCGGCGCCGGCGTAACTCTCCATGGGGTGTAGTGACGGACGCGGCGGCCGGAGAGAGCCGTACCGCCTCCCTTGTTGCGCCCATTGACGTATTGCTTGTCCCTCCCGATACTGCCCATCAGCGCGTGGAGCGTGTAGCTCCGCCGACGCAGCATGTAGAGCGTGCCGATCGACGCCAAGCTGAAGAACGTTGGTTAGATTTGATAGCCGATGTCATCGCCGAACAGTTGCTTAACGAGGACGCCCGCGATGCCGATCCGCTGCGCAATATACGCGAGGTATAGTTCGGACCAGCAGCGACCGGAGTCTATCGCCGACCAAATCCGCCATTGCCGCCAGGAAGCTGCCCGACATCCCGACTGGGTCGTCCTGGACGACGAAGTGTATGCCGACGAGGCGATCTCGGGCACCAGCGTCGAGGGCCGTCACGGGCTGCAGCGCCTGGTACAGGCCGCCCTGCGGAAGCCGCGCCCCTTTGATCTGATCCTCGTCGATGACACCTCCCGTCTGAGCCGTGATGTGGTCGATACAGTGCAGCAGTTTCGGGAGCTTCGCTTCCACGGCGTTGACCTGTTCTTCGTCAATCAGGGGCTCCATTCCGGTCGGGAAAATGCCGAGTTCCTGCTGGCCATCTACGGCGCGATGGACTCCGAGTACATCCGGGAGTTGGGGCGGAAGACACACCGTGGCCTGGAGGGGCAGGCCCTGCATGGATTCAGCGCCGGCGGCATCGCCTTCGGGTATCGCCGAGAACCGCTTTACGACGGCGCCGCCGCCGACCGCGACGGCCAACGCCGGCGCCTTGGCGTCCGCTGGGTCATCGAGCCGGCCGAGGCCGAGATCATCCGCGAGATCTATCGGCTCTTCGCCAGTAGCCACGGCTTGGCGGCAATCGCATTGGCGCTGAACGCCCGGAAGGTCCCCTGCCCTCGACAGGCCAAGGGGCATCGCCTTCGGCACGACGGCGTCGGGCTCGGCTGGGACGCCAGCTCCGTCCGTGTGGTCCTGATGAACGAACTCTACCGGGGTCAGGCGATCTGGAACCGCTCCCGATGGGTCTGGGTCCCTGGGACGCGACGCCGTCGCCGGGTGCCGCGCCCGGAGTCTGAGTGGATCGTGCTCGACCGCCCAGACCTCCGGATCATCGACGACGCGCTGTGGCACGAAGTGCAGGAACGACGCGCGCGGGTCCGTACTCGGTACGATGCCACCAGGACCTTCGGCAAGTCCCGGACGGAATACGGCAAGTACCTTTTGTCCGGTCTATTGACCTGCGCGGCCTGCGGAGGGTCCATGACCATCCGCTCCACCTCTGGCTCGACCCAGAAGTACGGCTGTACCCGGCGCTGGCGTCGGGGCCCGTCTGTCTGTCCGAACAGCATCCTCGTGCGGCGTGACGTTGCCGAGGCCCAGATCGCCGGCCTGCTGCGGGACAAGCTCTACTCGCCGAGCGCGATCGACCGACTCGTGGCCAAGGTCAACGTCCGGCTCCGAATCCACGCTCCGGCCGCCACGGGCGAACGCCAACGACTCCTCGAGGAAATCCGACGGGCTGACCAGCAACTTGAGCGGCTTCGCCGCTTCATCATGGGAGGTGACACCTCGCCCAAGGTCCGGACTTGGTTGGCCGAAGCTGAGCAGGCCGAAGCAAGCCTACGGCAGGAGCTCGCCCGGGCGGAAGCGGAGGTTCAACGCCGGCCGCTCCAGGTCCATCCTGGCCGCGTTAAGCAGTATCTTGAGGATCTCCGCACCACGCTTGAAAAGGGTGGCTTGCGGGCCCGGCAGCTTCTACAGAGCGACATCGAACGGATCAACGTGCACCCGGTCCTGGACGCGGCGAAGCCCTTTGCCAGGGCCGAGGTCATCAGCACCGGCAAAGGGCTTCTGGACCGTGTAGCAATCGTGGTTGCGGGGGCTGGATTTGAACCAGCGACCTTTGGGTTATGAGCCCTTTCAAATCGACACTAGAGCCAAGGCGCCACAAACAACGCCTCGTAAATTAGCGCTTCTCATGTCGTCGCCTTTGGGCTTCTTTGGCGCTCGTTGGGAGCAACTTCCTGGGTAATTCCTGGGT
>Ga0137404_10000302_pt1 | contig 32291 bp, 28 predicted proteins | sample CZOMad2_1_16fung_FD_108285 | JGI IMG/M metagenome (GOLD analysis project Ga0137404, IMG submission 108285) | Vadose zone soil fungal communities from Angelo Coast Range Reserve, California, USA - CZOMad2_1_16fungal (Illumina Assembly) | ecosystem: Environmental > Terrestrial > Soil > Vadose... | reverse complement strand
CCCGCACGTTGCGGCTCTTTTCCCACGGGCCCGATGCGAACGGATCTGTTGACCGGACGACTCTCGTTCCTGAGCGGGGACTGGGCGCTTCCTCAACCGGGCGAGGACACTCTCGTCGGTCTTTGTCGCAAGCAGGGATTTTGGACGACGCTCGTAACAGACAATTACGTCGCGACGGTTCCTCGTCTGGGCGGGATGCTGCTCGACGAGTTCGATACCGTCGACTTCATCCGGGGAGCTGGCAGCGACCCATGGATCACCCCGAGCGTCGAGCTTCTGGCCGCGGCGCAGGAGATGGCGCGAGTTCGCCCCACGCGGAGCGCCCTTTTCGAGGCACAATTCATCGCCAACTGTCGGCGCTGGCCGGAGGGCAAGCCGCCTTTCGAGCGGGTCTTCGAGAAGGCAGGCGAGCATCTTCGCGAGTTGGTTCGGCACGAGCGCTTCCTGCTCTGGGTCGACACCTTTGCCTGCCATGAACCGTGGGCTTCCCTGGCCGATCTGGAAACCGCGGCTTCTGTTCCGGAGGAGCCTCTTTTTCCCGGTTATGTCGAGGCAGGCTTGTACTCCCGGCAGCACCTGGCAGCTCTGCGAGCGCGCTTCGCACGCCGGATCGGCGAGACCGATCACGCCCTGGGGCCGCTCGTCAGCGAGTTGGAGAGCGCGATGCGCGGCGGCGACGTGGGGCTGGTCGTGCTGTCGGACCACGGCTTCCTTTTCGGGGAGTTCGGATTCGTCGGCAAGCCCGCGAACACGCCTCTGCCTCCTGAGCTGCACGAGATCCTCTGCTGGCTCTCGGGGCAATTCGCGGAGCGCACCTTTCCGGAGCTGGGGATACAACCGCATTCCCTCCACTGGCTGCTACGCGATGCTCTGGGGATCGAAGGCTCTCGGATGGCCGGAAGCGACCTCCATCTCTTCGCCCGCAACAGCCCGCGATCGAACTACCTTGCTGCGGCCTCCCAGGATGAGATCTACATCCTCGAGAAGGCATTGGCTGGGACCGGAGTCGAGTTCCGGACCATTCACCGTAGCAACGCGGACCGGCATCGACAACTAGCAAGCCAGGGAGAGCCAGCGATTTCCACCTCCGTGCGGGAATCGATACGTGCCGTCCTTTCGGGTGGAACCAGCCCTTGGCTCCTCCCTTTCCGTGAGGCGCTGTAAATGGCGGTCCTGAACGCAAGGGAGAATCGATGAAAGGTGAGCAGAGCACCGAGATCTCCTGGGTCGATGTCGTGGTCATCTGCGCTCTGGAGGTTGAGTTTCGAGCGCTCTCCGAGACACTAACCCGTCACCCCGAACTCGCGACGGACTCTGGGCTGGGACTCCAGCATTTCGTCGCATTGGGAGACAGGGGCTTAAGCGTACTGGTCGTGTGGTTGCCGGATCCAAAGGCTGGCAACGTGATCTCCGGAATCGTTGCTTCCTTCCTCATCGCACGCTACGATCCCTGGCTGCTGATCTCCTTCGGCATCGCCGGTACGCTTGATCCCGAAGAGATGAAGGCGTCTGAAGTGCTCTACTCGCGGGCTGTTTTTTACATCGATCTGCGTAAGGAAACAGACGGGGGTTCAGTGATGAAGCGCACTGTCCAGCGGGACACTCGGCAGCCTTTGCTCGGATTGCTCTACAACTTACCTCCACCTCATGGGTACATCTTACATAAAGAAGTAGATATCGTCTCGAGCGAGGCCGTAGTCAAGTCCAGAGAGGCTGAGCGCCGCAAGGCCGCCAAGACTGCCGTTGCCGATGCCAAAGCCGTAGAGATGGAGGCCTTCGGCGTCTTTCAGGCGGCGTTTGTGGATAATGAGTTTTTCTCTCGGACACCCCGTCTCTGCCTCGCCATCAAGAGCATCAGTGACAAGGCAGATCAGGACAAAAAGGATGAGTACCATGAGCCTGCAGCTAACAATGCTGCGAAATTCCTTTCCACGGTCTTGAACGCACCTGGGCTAACAGCCCTACGCGGGAATGCGGGCGTCGACCAGCGGCCCCGACCGCTACAACCCTTTATCCGCCTACGGCCTCGCGAAGTGCTCGCGCGTGTCACTCTCTTCAACAGCATCGTACATTCGATCGCTCGCCCGGGTTGGGACGACAGTACTCTACACGCTGTGCACATCCATTGCCGCTACCCGCGCATCTTCTACCACTGGCGGTTTACTGGGGAGGGCCTCCACTGGGTCGAGTTCAAGTTCCTTCGCGTCCTGCGGCATCTTTCGGATGCTGGCTATCCCGTCGAGTGTCTAATCACCGATGAAGTCATTGACATGCCGCATAGGCGGCTCACTAGAGCACAAGTCCCTGAGGTCCGAGAGATCATTCAGAAGATGGTCGACGATCTTCTCCCTCCGCATTCCTGGTCCGCCGTGAGCTTTCTTTCAAGGATCTGTGAGAACGAGGATGAGCTCGACCGATTTGCGCGAGCGGCAGGGTACTGGCGCGAGATCCGGAACAGACTAGAGGGGATGAGTAGCCTCCCAACAATGCCTGTCGGCAACTCGCAGTTGAGTAGAGAATTCAACGAATGGTTGAAGTATATAGCCTGGCGGGTGCGACATGAGGGGGCGTGTATCGTCTTCTACTTCTGCGACCGGGAAATTTATAGTCTGCTCTGGCGTTTCAGCGGTCTATTACCAGCCCTGATCCCAACCGCCGATATCAAGTTCGCGGATAATTGGGGAAAGTTTGAATCGCCAGGAGAAGGGCTGTTCCTATTCCCTCCCGACCATCCAGCGATCATCCAATGGCTGACGGCGACTTCGAACCATAAGACACTTGCGGAGTTTTGGTGCCATCTTACCTCCCAGGAGGGTCTCTCTGAGGAGGTTCTGATCAGGAATCGTCGGGCGTGGGGCGGTGGCAGAGGTCTCGCAGGAAATCTCCCGCGGGGAAGCGATATGGCGTGGGTCAAGAGTTTCCTGGCCGGGGAGGATAAGACCCCTGAGTATTACAAGGGAGCGATTCTGCTCGAACTCGCTTGGCTTAACGAGACGTTTTTCGTGAGTTTCCGGGAGAAATAGGGCGGATGAGCTCCGACCAGGTGCTATCCTCCTCTCGGAGTCGCGAGGTTACCCTCATTTGTATCAAGACGTTAAGGAGCCTCCTTTCCAGTACGGAAGGTAAGGCGGTGGAGGCAGTCTACCTGTGGGGGTCCATCGTGCGGCCGGACTTCGTTCCGGACCGCAGCGACATCGACTCGATCGTACTCGGTGAGGGACCCGATCTCGAGGAACTCTGCCGCTGGCTGTCCCAGACGGCTGCGGAGAGAGAACCTACGCTGCGCCGGTTCAAGGCCCGTCCTCTCTATCTGGAGGATTTGAGCGGCGGGCCAATACGGAGCGAGCTGGCGCGGCTCATCCATCCCAAGATCCTGATAGCCGACTTCGAGAACTGGCGGTTTGTCGTGGGACGGCAGTGCGCGCGCGAGGAGTTCGGACTCACCCCAGGCTCGCTCGATGAGATCTTCGCCCTTCGCCTCGAAGCGCTGCAGCGCAGGTTGCGCATCCACAGCTCCGATCCAGGCAGGGAGCCAGCCAAGTACATCCTCAAAGAGGTTGGCTTCATCTGTCATGCCCTTCATCAGCTGCGTCTGGGGCCGCATCCGTTTTCCTATTCGGCGTTGATCGAGAACGCCGATGAGCGGACGCGCGAGGCCGTGGAAGCCATTTCCGTTTTGCGCGAAAGTGGCTGGGAGGAAGGAGCATGCCATAGGGCCCTCGGCTTGGCGGAACGCTTTCTGGCGCCCATAGGATAAGCTCTCTCCCGACGGCGAGGCTGTATACCTGGAGCAGGCATGGACGGCGAGCGAAGGACCACAGACACCCCGGCGACGGTGGACCCAGGGGTGTCCGAGCACTTCCGGATTTTCGCCGAAGAGTACGACGACAGCACGGAGTGGTGTAGCGACCCGGCTCTCCTCGCTCCGCTCGTGGCTGGCGCGGGCGGAAGACGGGCGCTGGATCTCGGCTGTGGGACCGGGTTGGTGGCCCAGGGACTGCGCGAGAGCTCCGGAGAGGTCTGGGGACTCGACCTCTCCTACCCGATGCTCGCGAAGGCGCGGTCACGGCTCGGCTCCCGGGTCGTACAAGGTGAGGCCGAAGCCCTCCCGCTCCGGTCGGCCAGCCTCGACCTGGTCGTCTGCCGGCAGGTCCTCCACTACACCCGCGAAGCCGAGGTCCTCTGCGAGGCGGCGCGGGTTCTTCGTCCCGGAGGCGAGCTGAGGCTCGCTCAGATTACCTCCTGTGACGAGCGCGATTTCGTGTTCTGGACCGTCTTCAAGGCCGTGTCCCAGCCCTTGCGGCGCCGCTACTACAGCCCAGGGCTCCTGCGCTCCATCGTCGAGAGTTGTTGCTTTCACGTGGCAGAGATGAGGCGCCATCAAATTCGGCGCCACTACACGCAGGAAGATCTCTTTCGCCGCTCCCCACTCCCGGAATCCGAGCGGCAGAGGTTCCGCGATTGGATGCGGGACTCGGTTGAGAAGCTGCGTGAAGTGCTGGAGCCAGAGTGGAGGGATGGGGGGCTCACGATCCTGCAGTCCTGGACCGTGCTGTTCTGCATCAAGCGATGAGAAAGCCGCGGGCGAGCATCTGCCGGTGGATCTCAGAACCGAGAGGGCCAGGCGGTTTCCGAAAACCGAGGCTCTTCCGGCAGGAGTCGTATTGGAGCACCTCCCAGTCGGCGAGGCCCTCGAATTCGACGTCGATCAGGGGTTCGAACTGGGATACGCTTCCGTGGTAGGCCGAGATATCGTCAGCCTTGGCGTCCGGCTGAGCGGGGTCTGCCCGGCGGCTGCGGAAGCGTTCCTCGAGCAGCTCCGGCACCGAGCAGAAGCAGTGGATCACGGCCACCTCGGAGACGTGATGCCGCTCGGCCAGGCGGAGAATTGCGGTACGCCAGGCTCGCCGCGGAAAATTGCCGTCGACCCAGAGCGAGAGGCCGTGGCTCAGGTAGGCGTCGGCGAGGTCGAATAGGTGCCCATAGCGCACCTCTCGATCCTCGGCGAGCTTCTCCGGAGAGGTTGGGTTGAAGCTCCCCAGACCGTAGGTCGCGAGCAGGTTCATCGCGAGCCGTGGTGCCACGGCGAGGCTGAGGCTGGTCTTTAGACACGAGGCGTGTCCGCAAACGAGAACGAGGCGCTGTCGACTCATGGCTCCATCGTGGGATCTGCTAATCTCGAACGTACTCTATCCGAGCGGAGACGACTTCCGGAACTGGTCGCGGGGAGATTTTGCCATCGCAGGGGAATGGATCGCCGAGATAGGGCCGGAGTTGCCCCGGCAAGCAGGTCGCCTCATGGACGGTTCCGGGCTGATCGCGATCCCGGGTCTCTATAACATGCATACGCACGGGCACGACATGTTCTGGCGTGGGACCCGCGAGGGGGCAGGTGTCGACCGTCGGTGGCCGGACTGGTTCTGGAACGCCTATGACACCGTGAGCACCGAGACCTGCACGGCAGCGGCGACTGCCGCCTACGTCAACAGCCTGCGCTGCGGCGTCACGTTCGTTGCCGACCACCTGAGGCGGACCCTGGACGGTCCACCGTTCGTCGAGGTTCTCGGCGCTCTCGGGCTACCGGGCGCGGTCTTCGCCTCCCGGCCTTACGGCGAGTCGAGCCCCCTCACCCTGCCGCACGAGACGGCGCCCCGGTTCGAGGAGGCGTTGGAGCAGGCGGCCCGCCTCCCGCGCCGGCCGGTCATGATCCACGCCCAGGAGACCCCACACCGGCTGGAGCAGATTCAGCGGCGGACCGGCCGGTCGACCGTGGAGCTGCTGGACGACCATGGGCTCCTCCACGAGCGGACCTTCCTCGTCCACCTCTGTGCGCACTCCGATTCGGACCTCGAGCTCGCCGCGGCCCGGGGAGCCTGTGTGGTCGCCACGCCCACCGCCGAGATGAAGCTGGGGGAGAGGACCCTTGACCCCGAAAGGGCCGCCCGGTTCGGCCTCAAGCTTCTCCTGGGAACCGACGGCCCAGCCTACCAGAACAGCAACGACCTGTTTACCGATCTCAAGCAGATGGCGCTCCTTTGGGCGCGTGAGCACGGCCCCGGGGCGGTCCGCGTCGAGGAGCTGCTCGCCGCGGTGACCTGGAGGGCCGCCGAGGCGCTCGGGCGCCGAGGGGGGCGCCTGCGGGCCGGGGAGCCCGCAGATCTGACCCTGCTCGCCGCCGGCACGCTCTCCCTGGAGCCGCTCGTCAGCGAGCCCTTCGAGAATATTGCGGTGCAGCTCGTCTATTGCGCCACTGGGGCAGACATCCAGCACGTCGTCGCCGCGGGGAGGCTCCTGGTGGAGGATGGGCGGTGCCTCGCGGCGGACGAGCCGGCGGTCCTTGCTGCCCTGCGAGAGGCCGTAGGTCGGCATTTTCGGCTACACTTCTGAAGACGATTGGAGGATCATGAGCCGACGCAAGCGCCAGCCGCTTATCCCTGACATTCCTTCCGACCTGCGCCGGGATTTCGAGAAGGGGCGGGTCGTGCTCTTCATCGGCGCCGGCGTTTCGATGGCGGCGGACGCGCCGGGATGGAAAGAGCTCATCCGACCCCTCGTCGACAAGATGAACTTGAATGCCCGACAGCTGAACCGGCTCTCCCTGGAGCAGCAGGTCTCTTTCTGCCTGCGCCAGGACGGCCGTCGCCAGGAACTGCGCCAGATCTTCCGCAAGGCGCTGGACCGGCACCACGATCTCACCGTACACAAGGACCTCATCAGTCTTCCGGTCTCACTCATCCTGACCACCAACTACGACTCTAATCTCGAGAAGGCGGCAGCCGAGATCCGTCCTTACTACGAGTTGATTCTTACGGACCGCGACGTTCCCGAGAAGTTCCAGGCCAAGGACCTGACCATCATTCACCTCTACGGCAATACGGAGGATTTCCTCGCCAGCGAGGAAGACTTGATCAACTTCGAGCGCGAACATCCGGCATTCTCGTCGATCCTCCAACATGTCCTCTTGACTCGCACGGTCTTCTTCCTCGGCTTCAGCTTCCGCGATCACAACGTCCTTAGCCACATTTTACGCAGCCATGCGATGATGCGGGTCGAAAGACCAACGGATTACATACCTCGGCACTATGCCTACATGATCGACACGGATCCCGCGTTGCTCAAGGATCTTTGGGAACCGCGCGGCCTGCATATTTTGACCTCCAAGCTTGGAACCCAGCAAGAGGCATCCAAGACCTTCCGCGATTTCGTCACTAAGCTCGCCCAGACCGTGGGGGAGCTGTCGTACCAAGAGGCGACGGAACGCGAAGAGATGGTCTGCCGGGTCGAGAGTAACTACTACTACGAATGCATCGAAGAACGCCGGGAGGAGCCCTTGATGCGGCGCGAGTCGACCTTCTCTGTCCTTGCCCTGCCGGAGCAATTCGAAGAAAGCGGCCTCGAACAACGGGAAGGCTACGATCTCGGCATCAAGCGTAAGCGGATCTATGAGAGGTGGATGAAGACCGGCACGCTCAAGCTGCTCCTCAATTGCCAGCCGCGTTACTGGAAGGACGTCCGCGGCTATCGATCACCGCAAGCCCTGCAGCGGCTTCGGATGATCCGTCAGATTACTCTAGACCAGCTCGAAAACCCTAGATTCATCCTCGGAATTCGCCGCCATCCCACAGCTCGGCAGAGCTTTGCGAGCTTGGGAAACTCGCTTCTCCTGCATTCCGAGTCACCGCTCTCGGAAGGTATCGTCTATAAGAAGTCAGACATCGTGAGGGACCGCCACGCCGTCTCCGTGTTCAACCTCTGCTTCGAGCGTGAGATCGATGACCTGATGCGCGATGCCGGCGCGCAGTTCGGCGCGACTCCGGGGCAGGACGACGTTCGGAAGCTCAAAGTCTTCTGCCTCGCGACTCTTGATCGTCTGATCCAACAGCTGGAACAAAATAGATGAAGCTTCTGCTGGAAGGGATCAGCGGATCCGGGAAGACATTGCAGATCGGCAGACTCCAGCGCCGCCTCCGATCCTTCGCTTCAGTGGCGAGAATCGGCGAATTTTCCCGCGGCCTGATTGGTCGGGCCGTTCGACGCAGCTACCGACTCCAGCGGGAGCGTTTCGTCCGATTCCACTCGGCCGATCCTTTCGCCGACCAGACGCACTTATTGTTGTTGGCTGATACTATCGCCAAGGCCGAAGAGATGTCCCGATCGACGGCTGAGATATTGCTCGTGGACCGGCTTTTCGACTCTTGGCTGTGCTATACCCTGGCCGCAGGGGACCGCCGCGGCCTTCAGGATGCGGCGGTTCGAACGCTTCATCAACGTTGCTCGCGGGAGCACGTTGCGAGCGATGCCGTCACCGTCTTCCTTGAGCTGGAGGTGATGACAGCTCTCGAACGTATCACCAATCGCGATGGCTTCGAGCTAAAGAGGACCGAGCAGCAGAGACTGGAAGCAACGGCCCGGCAGTTTGCCGATCTCTATGCTGACGCACCTGTCCTGCGAGTCGACGCTGGGCGGTCTCCCGCCGAGGTGACTGCGGCGATTCTTGACGCTGTCGGCCTCAAGGTCTGAAGGGCCGCTCTCGCTCTACCGCACCCCCCACTCCCAGAGCCCGAAGGCGATCTTCCTGTCGACCGGATGGCCGGCCTGCTTCAAGGTCAGGACGATCTGGCCGCGGTGGTGCGACTCGTGGGAGATCAGGTAGCCCAGGAAGGCCACGGCGTGCGGCTTGAAGCCTTTGATCTTACCGCCCGCGGCGAGGCTCTTGCGCAGCAGGGCCGCCATGGCGACCGCCGACGCGCCGAGAGCGGCGGCGAGATGCTCCTCGCCGTCCGCCTCCCCCTTCTCAATTTTCGCCAGTCCGTCCAGGAGCTCCGGCGCCGCCGATCCCAGCCAGAGCAGGCGCACGTTGTGGACGTGGGCGAACTGCTCGCCCACGGTCCGCCCCTTCGAGGCCGAGACGCAACCCAAGGCCGCGGGGGCGATGGCGTCGAGCAGATAGCGGTGGATGCGGTCGTGGATGGCCCAGGTTTCGAGGAGTTGGTCTTCCATGGGGCTCTCCGCTACATCGAAGCGTCCTGCACGATCTCCCAATGGTCCCCGTGCCGCTGCAGCACGAGCAGGGTCAGCCCCTCGGCGGTCTTCTTGTCGGGCTGATCGGGATAGGCGAGCTTCCAGCGTGCCACGAGCGAGACGCCGTTCACGCCGCAGGGCTTTTCGCCCGCACCCTCCGCCGCGACCGGGCGCGTCTCGACGACGTCGAGGCTCAGAGTCCCCATGGCCTTCTTGTCCGGGTAGCGGCGGCGGTAGCGGTCGAGGACCTGCTGCCGGCCGTGGGTGAGACCGGTGGTGCCGAGGAAGGAGGCGTCCTCGGCGTAGACCGCGGTGAAGGCTTCGAGGTCGCCGCGGTTCCAGGCCGCGGACTGGGTGGCGAGGATCGCCTTGACCGCCTGGACCGCTTCCTGAGCGCAGTTGGCGGCGAGCGGGGCGGCGCGGAGGGCGGAGCCGGCGCAGAGGGCGAGGCCGAGGGCGAGAAACAGGAATCGTCGCATGGTACGGCATCGTACTTCAGAATGCGGCGACCGTTGCCCGCTGTTCTCAGATTGACCGCTTAGATTCAGAGTCTTACACTCGAAAAAGTTTACCTTCGGCATCCCGCGAGCCGGCGCTGGCTCGCGGACTCCACTCACCTCGCGCTTGCGAAAGGAGTGTGTCTGCCATGACGTTCATTTCAAGGATCAACCGACGACGGGAGAGGGAGGCCGCCTTGGCGGCGAAGAACCGCCGCGAGCTGGTCGCGGCCGGGTTCACCCGGCGCGACCTGGCGCGGATGGGGCTCTTGACCAGTGCCGGCTACCTGGTCGGCGTCCGGGGGCTCTCCGCCTGGGGAGGCTGGAGCAACGGCGGCTACGGCAGCGGCTGGGACGGCGGCTCCAGCCACTGGAACCACTGCTCCTACAACTGCCCGCAGAGCCCGCCGACGACGCCTTTTTCCCAACCGCTGTTCCTCATGCCGGTCAAGCAGCCGGTCGCGAGCCTCACCCCGACTCCGAGCATCGCTCCCAACACGCTGGGCGGCGAGGGGCGGACGCGGGCGCACCAGGCGTATACCCAATTCCCGCCTCAGCTCTATTACCAGAGCGTCCTCCAGCCTGCCCAGGTGAGCGTCCACCCCGAGTTGCCGCTCCAGTCGCTGTGGACCTTCGACGGGACCTTCCCCGGACCGACCTACCAGGCGCGCTACGGACAGCCGATCCTGGTGCGCCGGGTCAACAACCTGCCGAGCAACAACGGCGGCTTCGGCCTGCCCTCGGTCTCGACCCACCTGCACAACGGCCACACCCCCTCGGAGAGCGACGGCTTCCCCTGCGACTTCTTCGAGATCGGCCACTTCTACGACCAGCATTATCCCAACGTCCTCCCCGGCTTCTCCAGCAACTACCCGCCGAGCGGCGACATCCACGAGGCGCTCTCGACCCTCTGGTACCACGACCACCGGGTCGACCACACGACCGAGAACACCTACAAGGGGCTCGCCGGTTTCCATCTCCTGTTCAATCAATACGACACCGGCGACGAGACGACCGGCTTCCGCCTGCCCTCCGGCCCGTACGACGTGCCGATGCTCCTCGCCGACCGGGTCTTCGACCAGGACACCGGCCTCCTCACCCTGGACCTCATGAACACCGACGGCGTCCTCGGCGACAAGTTCCTCGTCAACGGCGGCATCCAGCCGTTTTTCCAGGTCAAGCGGCGCCGGTACCGGCTGCGCTGGCTCAACAGCGGTCCCTCGCGCTTCTACCAGCTCTTCCTGACCAACCCGAGCAATTTCAGCCAGCAGATCCCGTTCTGGCAGATCTCGAACGACGGGAACCTCCTGCCTAGGCCGCTCCAGGTCACCAGCACGACCCTGGGTGTCGCCGAGCGCGCCGACGTGATCGTCGACTTCTCGCAGTTCCCGGCGGGGACCTCGATCGTGCTCGAAAACCGGCTGGAGCAGACGAACGGCAAGGGCCCCACCGGCAACGTCCTGGCCGCCGGCCAGGGCGACTATCTGTTGCGCTTCGACGTGCTCCCCGACGCGGTCACCGACGCCAGCGCGGCCCCGACGACATCCACCCAGTACTACACCCTGCCGACGACCACCGACACGCCGCGCGTCACCCGCACCTTGAAGTTCTCGCGGCGCAACGGGCAGTGGACGATCAACGACAAGATCTTCAACTGCGATTCGCCGGCCTTCAGGGTCAAGCGCAACACGGCCGAGAAGTGGATCCTCCAGAACGACTCCCGCGACTGGCAGCACCCCATCCACATCCACTTCGAGGAATTCCAGATCCTGAACACCAACAGTGGCTACAGCGGCGGCAGCTGGGGGGGTGGCGGCGGCAGCGCGCCCACCGGGGTCAACGTGGCGAGGAAGGACGTGGTGCGGCTCAAGGAGGGCGATCAGATCACACTCTTCTTCCGCTTCCGCGACTTCGTCGGCCGCTATGCCCTGCACTGTCACAACGTCGTCCACGAGGACCACGCGATGATGCTCCGTTGGGACATCGACGACGTGGGCGACACCAACTCCTATCCGTAGAACGAAGCGAAAGGAGACGCCATGAACCGACGAGAGCTGCTGGCCGCGCTGGGAACGGCGCCTGTCGCTACGGCGGCGCTGCGGGCGGAGGAAGCGGCGCCGCAAAAGCCGGCGCCGCGCCAGTGGGCGGAGATCCCGCCGCGCGAGAGCATCCGTAAACGCTATTTCCCGAACCTCCCCCTGCTCACCCACGAGGGCAAGGAGGTCCGCTTCTACGACGACCTGGTGAAGGACAAGATGGTCCTCTTCAACTTCATGTACGCCACCTGCACGGGGATCTGCCCGACGGTGATGCTCAACCTGGCGCGGGTGCGCAAGATCCTGGGCGACCGGGTGGGGCGCGACATCTTCCTGTACTCCTTCACCTTGAAGCCCCAGGAGGACACGCTGCCGGTGCTGGCGGAGTACGCCGAGAAACACGGCCTGAAGCCGGGCTGGTTGCTGCTGACGGGCAAGCCCGACGACATCGAGCTCCTCCGGCACAACCTCGGGTTTTACGATTCGAACCCCGAGCTCGACCGCGACACCTCGAACCACATCGGCATCGTGCGTTACGGCAACGAGCCGCTGATGCGGTGGGGGGCCTGCCCGGGGATGTCGACCCCCGAGTGGATCGCCAAGTCGATCCTCTGGGTGGACTGGCCTCCGGGGCAGCGGGCCGGCTGAGGAGCAGCTGGTTGCAGGGGTGCCGGCGCGCCGAGGGGCGCGTCGGCACTTCCGTTGCTCCGCGTCTCTACTCCTGCCGCAGCGCCACCAGCGGATCGACCTCGGTCGCCCGCCGGGCGGGGAGGTAGTTGGCAAGGAGGGCGACGAGGGTCAGAGCCAGGGGGACGAGGACGAACGTCACGGGGTCCCTCGGGCTGACCCCGAAGACCAGCCCGGAGATCACGCGGGTGGCGAAGAAGGCGCCGAGGAGGCCGAGGCCGAGGCCGATCGCCACCAGGGTCATCCCCTGGCGGATCACCAGGCGCAGCACGTCCCCGCGGGCCGCCCCGAGGGCCATGCGGATCCCCATCTCGTGCGTGCGCTGGGCCACCGAGTAGCTGATCACCCCGTAGACGCCCACCGCGGCGAGCACCAGGGCAAGCGCGGCGAAGAGCCCGAGGAGGGCGGTGCTCATCCGGTTCTGGGCGAGCGACTCGGCGACCACCGCGTCGAGCGTCTGGACACGGAAGACCGGGAGGTCGGGGTCGAGCCCCAGGACCGCCCGCCGGATGGGCGTCGCCAGGGCCTGCGGGTCGCTGCCGGAGCGCACGACGAGGGTGGTGTACGGCGCGGGCACCTGCGCCTGCGCCTGGTCGATCTCGAGGCTCGTTTCCTCGGCCAGAGACTGCTGCTTGACGTCGCCCACCACGCCGACGACGGTCTGCCAGAGGGCCTTCTTGTCGGTCGGGTCGTCGAAGGTGAGACGCTGGCCGAGGGGGTCCTGCCCCGGCCAGATCTTCGCCGCCATCGTCTGGTTGACGACGATCGACGGCGGCACCTCCAGCGTATCGTGGTCGTCGAGCAGCCGCCCGCGGACGAGGCGGACGCCGAGCGTCCGGAAGTAGTCCGGGGAGACCGAGCGCACGACGGCGGTCAGCGGATGGTCGGCGGGCGCCGGCGGCCGGCCGAAGACCTCAAAGATGAGAATGTTGTTCCTGCCGCTCAACGGCAGCGGGGAGGAGGCGGCGGCCCGCTCGACCCCCGGGAGCGCCCGCACCCGCTCCAGGAGCTGGCGGTAGAAGATCCCCAGCCGCGCCGGGTCGGGGTACTTGTACCGCGGCGGCGAGACGTCGAGGGTCAACACACCTCCCGGATGGAAACCGGGATCGACCGCGGAGAGGCGCGCGAAGCTGTGCAGGAGGACCCCGGCGACGACCAGGAGCACGAGGGCGATCGCCACCTCGAGGAGAGCCAAGAGCTGACGGGCGTGGCGGCCGCGGTGGCCTCCGGCCACCGCCCGCCCTCCTTCTTTCAGCGACTCGTGGAGGTGCGCCCCGGGGTCCTGGAGGGCCGGGAAGAGGCCGAAGACGAGGCCGGCCGCGACCGAGAGCGCAAGGGTGAAGACGAGCACCCGGCCGTCCAGGCCGATCGCCTCGGCGCGGGGGATGACGGCGGGGTTGAGCGCGAGGAGAGCGCGCGTCCCCCAGAAGGCGAGGAGCAGCCCGAGCGCGCCGCCGGCGAGGGCTAAGAGGACGCTCTCGGTGAGCAGCTGGCGAATGAGGCGCAGCCGGCCAGCGCCCAGGGCGGTGCGGATGGAGATCTCGCGCCCGCGGGCGGCCAGACGGGCCAGCAGGAGGTTGGCGACGTTCAGGCAGGCGATCAGGAGGACCGCGGCGACGACGCCGAGGAGGACCAGGAGGGCCGGGCGGATCTTCTCCACCACCACCTGCTGGAGCGGCAGGACGACGATTCCCCAGCCCTGATCGTAGCCCGGGTACTGCTTCTCCAGCCGGGCGGCGATGCCGCTCATCTCGGCCTGCGCCTGGCCGACCGGAACCCCGGGGCGCAACCGCCCGACGACGGAGAGGAAGTGGTTGCCGCGGTTCTCCTTCGCCCAGTCGAGGGCCAGGGGGAGCCAGAGGTCGCGCTTGCGGGGGAAGTCGAAGCCGGGCGGCGCCACCCCGACCACGGTGTAGCTCTCGCCGTCGAGCGAGAGGCTCTGGCCGATCACCTTCGGGTCGCCGCCGAAGCGGCGCTGCCAGAAGCCGTGCGAGAGGAAGGCGACGTGCCGGCCGGCGTCGGTGTCCTCGTCCGGCCGGAAGACGCGGCCGAGGAACGGGCGCAGGCGAAGCAGGGAGAAGAAGTCGGCCGACACCCGGCCGGTGTCGAGCACCTCGGGCTCGGCGCGGCCGGTCAGATTCATGCTGCTCATCCGCATGGCCGCGAGCCCGTCGAAGACCCGGCTCTGCCGCCGCCAGTCGTCGAAGTCCGGTGGCGAGCTGCTGAAGCGCGGGTAGCCCGCCTGCGGGTTGCTGGCGTAGAGGAGGACCAGCCGGTCCGGCTGCGGGTAGGGCAGCGGCTTCAAGAGGACGCCGTTGACGACGCTGAAGATCGCCGTGTTGGCGCCGATCCCCAGGGCGAGCGCCAGGATGGCGATGCCGGCCGTCGCCGGGGCGCTCTTCAGGCTGCGCAGGCCGAAACGGATGTCGTGCAGGAGCGAATCCATGGGTTGACCTCCCTCGATGCGCACAGAGCGCAGCGCCATCTTACCAGGGCGCTTCCGTGCAAACCTTGCGCTACTATAGTGATACAATAAGCTCCATTCAGGATTGATCGGTACGACGACCCTCGTCCGCGCTCCCTCTCGGCGATGGATACCCTCGATTTCAGCTCCTGGTCCCGGCATCCGGCGAAAGTCGCCCTCGTGTGCGGGAAGCACTCGATCACCTACGCTGATCTCGTACGGCGGGCCGCGGAGATCGCCGGGCGTCTGGGCGCGCTCGGGGTCGCCGGGCAGAGAGTCGCTCTCCTCCTTCCGAACGGCACCGATCTGGTCTGTTGTTACCTGGCCTGTCTGGAGGCGGGAATTACAGCGGTTCCCCTGAATCCCAGGTCGACAGCCGCCGAGCTTGACTTTTACTTGACCGCCTGCGATACCCCATGGCTGCTCACCCATGGAGAGCGCCTTCTCTCCCTCGGCTCCGCCCTTGCTCCGGGGCGCCGGTTGTTGGCGGTCGAAGAGCCTGAGTCCTGGGACGTGTCTCCGCTTGCTGCGCATCCAGGAAGGCCGCCGCAGCCGACCGATTCTGGGTCACGGCCGGCCCTGATCTTCTTCACCTCCGGAACGACGGACCGACCCAAGGGGGTCGTCTACTCACTCGCCTCCCTGGCGAGCTCCATCGCACCCTTCTTCAGCGCACCGTTCCTCCGCTATTGCGGCGTTCCTCGAGGTGAGATGGTCTACCTGAACATCGCCTCCATGGCGGATACCGTGGGCTGCATCCACGTCCTATGGACCCTGCGCGCCGGTGGAACGGCGGTCCTCCAGGACGGCTTCGATACCGATTCCTACCTCGCTGCGCTCGACCGCTACCGGCCTACCCACTCGACTCTCTTTCTGCCCCATGCCATTCGGCTCCTGGCCCATCCGAGCACCGTGCGCGACCGTTTCCGCAGCCTGCGAATGCTCTGCTTCGCGGGCGACAAGACGCCGGTCGAGCTGATCCAGTTCTGCCGCGAAATCACCGGCCGGGTGCCGCTCGTCGGCTATGGAATGACAGAGTCGTTCGTCATCGCCTTGAACCTCTCGTCCTCCCCCACCCGCTTCGGCTCCATGGGCCGGCCCGTCCCCGGCGTCGAGGTGCGGATCGCCGGCCCACGCGGTGAACCCGCCGCAGCTGGGACGGCGGGCGAGATCCTCGTGCGGAGTCCCCAGACCATGCTCGGCTACTGGCGGGATCCCATCGCCACGAAACGGGCCTTCGCCAAGGGCGGCTGGCTCAAGACCGGCGATCTGGCCACGGTGGACCGGGACGGCTATCTCTGGTTCACCGGCCGCAAGAAGCACATCTTCATCCGCGGCGGCGAAAACATCTCGCCCCAGGAGATCGAGGGCACCCTCCACCGCCACCCGGCAGTCAAGCTCGCGGTGGTCGTGGGCACCCGCGACCCCGTCCTAGGGGAGGTTCCGGTGGCTTTCGTGGAACTGCGGAATGGCGGAACCGCCAGTGCGGCCGACCTGACGTCGTACCTCGCCCGCGAGCTCGTCCACTACAAGGTGCCGAGCTCGATCCACCTCGTCCGCGACTGGCCGCTCACGCGGACAGGAAAGGTCGACCGCCGAAAGCTGTGCCCGTAGGCTTCAGAGATCTCGCACCGCACGGTCGATCGCGCTCTCAAGCACGGCCGCCAGCTCGCGCATGTCGGCCTTCGCGATGGTGAAAGGTGGGCTGACCACGACGATGTCCCGCTCGGTTCCGGTCCCACCGGGATAGAAAAAGACGCCCCGGTCGAGGCCGGCCCTCACGATCGACCGCGTGACCTCGGCGTGGCGCGGAAAGCGTTCGTGGGTACCGCGGTCGCGGACGACCTCGACCGCCCAGAGGAAGCCGCGGCCCCGCACCTCCGCCACGTGAGGATGCCCTCCCAGTCGTTCGGTCAGGTAGCCGCCGAGCGCCGGTCCGAGCGCCTCGACCCTTTCGACCAGCCGCTCTTCCTCCAGGATCTGAAGAACGGCGTTCGCGGCCGCGCAGCCCGGAGAGTGGCCATCGTAGGTATGGGCGGGGAGCTTCATGCCCATGGCTTCGAGGCCCTCCGCCACCGCCTCGCTGGTGAACACGATGGCCAAAGGTGCGTACCCCCCGGTCAGCCCCTTGCCCGATACCAGAAGATCGGGAGGAGGTCCCCAGTGCTCGCAGGCGAAGCGGCGACCGGTGCGGCCCCATCCGGTCATCACCTCGTCGGCGATGACCAGGATGCCGTGGCGCCGGCAGATGGCATGGATCGTCTGCCAATAGTCGTCCGGCGGTACCAGGGCGCCGCCGCTCGGGCCCACGATCGGCTCCAGGATGAACGCCGCGACGTTCTCCTCGCCGACCGCTTCGATCACCCGTTCCAGACTTCTCGCGCATTCCACCCGGCAGTCGGGATAGCGTTTGCCGAACGGGCACCGCAGGCAGTAGCAGGCCGCGGCGTGGGGTTGGTCCGGCAGCAGATCGCCGAGGCCGGAACGACGTCCATCGTGCCCACCGACGGCGAGGCTGCCCAGGGTCGCCCCATGGTAGGAGAGGTCACGGCCGATGACCTTGGAGCGCTTGAGGCGACCGCTGGCAAACTGGTACTTGCGCGCCAGGATGATCGCCGCTTCGATCGCCTCCGAGCCGCTGTTCATCAGATGGACGCGGGAGAGACCTGCGGGCAGCCAGCGCGCCCGCAGCCGCTCGACGAGCGCCAGCCGGTCCGGGCTGGCGAAGCCGGGCAGGGCGTACGACACCGCAGTCGCAGCCCGCGCGATGGCCTCGATCACCTCCTTGCGGCCGTGCCCGATGTTGGCCACGCCCGCGCTTCCGGCCGCGTCGAGCACCCGCCTGCCGTCGCGCAACTCAAGATAGACCCCCGCGGCCCGAACGATCTCCGGTGGCTCGCGATCGGCGACGAAAGACCACCAGCGTCCCACCGGCGAGGGATCCGCCTTCGCGGGCGCGGCCGGCGGGCTGCCCACGGCCTCGATGGGGACCGCCAGGAAGAGGTCCGCCGCTCGCGCCGGCATGAGCGCGCGGACCTCGGGCTCCAGCCCGCGGGCGCGGAGCTGCCGCAGTTGGGACGAGCTGATCGCCGGGAAGGCGTTCTCCCCCAGCCGGTCGAGGTTGGGGACCGCGCCGTACTCCTCCGGCAGATCGGATGGAAAGCCGAGCCGATCGAAGTACTCGAAGAAGCAACCCGGAAAGAGCGCCGCGAATTCAGCGGGTGGGTAATATTCGAGGAGCCTGCGAAGAACGTCGGTCCCCAGGGGGAAGACCAGCCGCAGGTCGTGGGAGAGCCGATGGAAGAAGGCAGCATCGTGCGAAAAGCGGCCGCTCCGGGAGACGATCACGGGCAGGCGGGCGGCATGGATCTGCCAACTCCTCCGGGCGACGTCGGAGAGGGCGAGCTGCCGTTTGGCGGTCGCGAACGAGAGCGCGAAGGCGCCTCCGTCCGCGGCGTGCTTGCGCCGGGCGGCGGCGAACAGGGCGATGTGTCCATGGTGGATGGGGTCGAAGCTGCCCTTGAACAGCACGAAGCATCTCGCCTCCCCGGAGAGCTCCTCGAGCAGGCCCACCCGGCCGTCTGGGTCGAGGCGGGCGTAGAGCTCCAGGGGAGACCGGGCCACCCTGCCGAGGAGCGCCTGCCAGCGCTCCCGAGTTGGCGGAGCCTCTCTGTCTTTCTCACCCTCGGACATGGACCCACCAACTCTGCCTCAGCCATCCTGTTCCGGCAGGTTGACGGCGACCCGGAACCCGACTCGAACCGCGTGGTAGGTGGCGTGACGCTGATAGCGGAGGGCCGCCTTCAGGCGATCCGGAGGGGATTCCCAGCAGGCGCCGCGCAGCACTCGATACGCATTTTCCTCCACCTCGCCGTCTTCCTTCCGCAACTTGGTTACTGGATCGAGAGGCTCGCCTTCCAACCACGAGTCGTAGGCATTCTCGCGCCAGGCGTCGCGGCACCACTCCCAGACACTGCCAGCCTGGTCCAGGGTACCGAAAGGGCCGCGTCCATATTTTCGATAGATGCCCGCCGGCTCCGGCCGTCCCGAGTCCGGATCGCGGCCGTAGCAGGCTCGTTCCGGTGTCGGCTCCTCATTACCCCAAGGATAAGTCCTTCCATCGCCGCAGCGCGCCGCGTATTCCCATTGGGCCTCGCTGCATAGCGAGCAATCAAGACCACTCGCCTGCGACAGCCACCGACAGAAGTCCACCGCGTCGTGCCAGTTCACCTCGACGACCGGCTGCTCCGGATCGGAGAAACGCGGAATCTGCCAGGAGTCAGGCGGGTAGTGTTTCGAGTGCTCGGTGAAGACGCGATACTGGCGATTCGTGACCGCCGTCTCCCCGATCCAGAAAGGCGAGAGCCGCACCCAGGCTGTATTCCTACGGCGACCTTTTCCGATCTGAAAGCGCCCACCCTCTACCCAGAGCAAGTGGATACCTGTAATCCTTTCCAGGAAGGGCTGTCCAGAGGGGACCGGACCATACGGGCCGGGTAAATGCCGCTGCGAAGTCTTTTTACGCGCTCTCGCGAGCGACGGCAACGGCTTTGTTCCAGTGATACCGTGGACGAGCCGGTCGATCCCCTGTCGAGTCAAACCGTTGCGGAGGTCAACCCGGGTGAATCCACCGAGGATTAGAGGAATCTCCGGCTCGGCAGATGACCCCGGCAGGAGGACCGGGATGACCGGCAGCTTTCGTTTCACAAACTGGTCGAGGGAGACCCGCAGTTCCGGGAGCTCCCACGGCCCCAAACCCTCTTGCCCCACCAGCACAGCCACCGCCTGAACCACGGCCAATACCTCTTCGACTTCCTCCAACCAGGGCCGTCCGGGAGTCAGATCTTCTACATCGAGCCAGGCACGCAGCCCACGCTTCTCGAGTGTTTTATAGATTTCCAGCACGACCGATGCGTCCCTTCGATTGTAGCTGAGGAAGACGTCGAACGGCGGGCTCATCGCGCTTTGCGGTCCTCCTTACTCTTGGCAGGCCGCGCGTACGCAACGTCCCATCCCGGAAGAAGGATAATCCGTTGCAACCGGAGATCGGTTAACCACTCCAATCCGTCCTTCCGTTCCCTGGTGCGCGGACGGCGACCCGGAACCCGACTCGAACCGCGCGGTAGGTGGCGCGACGCTGATAGCGGAGGGCCGCGGGCAAAAGATCCGGGGGATCGATCCAGCAGGCGCCGCGGAGGACCCGGTAAGCATCCTCCGCGAGGTCGCGCTCCTCCTCTCTTACCTCGGTCACCGGATCGAGCGGTTCGCCTTCCCGCCAGGAGTCGTATGCATCTTCGTACCAGGCGTCCAGGCACCACTCCCAGACATTTCCTGCCTGATCGAGGGTACCGAAGGGACCACGCCCATGGGGATAAACGCCCGCCGGCGCCGGCCGGCCGAGGTCGGGATTGAGGCCGTGGCAGGCTTTCTTCGGCGTCGGTTCCTCGTTCCCCCAGGGATAGGTCCTCCCGTCGCTCCCCCGCGCGGCGTACTCCCATTGCGCTTCGCTGCACAGCGAACAGGCAAGGCCGCTCGCCTGCGACAGCCACCGGCAGAACGCCGCCGCTTCGTGCCAGCTCACGTCGACGACCGGCTGCTCCGGATCGGCGAATCGCGGAGTCTGCCAGGAGTCGGGCTGGGGGTGTTTCGAGTCTTGGGTGAAGACCCGGTATTGCCGGTTCGTGACCGCTGTTTCCCCAATCCAGAAAGGTGAAATCCTGACCCGAACAGCATTCCGATAGCGGCCCTGTCCGATCTGGAGGCGCCCTTCTTTTACCCAGAGAAAGTGGACGCCGGTAATCTTCTCAGTGAAGTTCTTGCCGGGCGGCACGTCGCCGTACGGCTCCGGACGGGAGCGCGGAGCAGGTCTCCGCCTCGGCTTTCGCCGTGGCCGCCGCCACGGTCGCTCGGGGTGGGCCAGCCATGCCCTGACGTCGGGTACCGCGACCTGCTGGAAGTCACCGGCCGCGAACTCCTTGTAGTAGACCTGCGGCGTTCCCGTCTTGCACCGCGCTTGAAACTTTCTCACCTTCTTGAGCTGTTCCGCGGCTTGTTCGAGCGTCTCCGGGTCCGCGGCGGCCTCAATTTTTTCCTGCCGGCGAAAGTACAGCAGGATCTCAGGCCAACCCGTCTCCCCCCACCGCTCGAGAGCCCAGTTGAGCTCCGCCTCGGTGCCCGATTCGTTCTCGCCGGTCGGCGAGCCGAAACGGTGGCCCAAGAGGCAGATAACCAGGGCGAGCGACTTCGCGAAGCGTTCGAGGGTCTGCCGGGTGATCAGCTCCTGCGGCCGCCCCACTCCGGCAATCGCGTAGTTCTCCCAGTCGACGACCTCGCAGCGGATGCCGAAAGCCGCACCTTCGATGCGGTTCCAGGACTCGAAGAAATGGCGCACCGCCTGCCGCTCCTCCTCCATATCCCCGGGCGAAGCCAGGAAAACGTGATAGGTGCGAGTGGTGACGGGTGCCGGCTCCCTCGGGACGGCCATCGTCACTCCTTCTCCAACTCCGCCCGGACGTCACGCTGGATCGTCGGCCGGATGACCACTTCCCGGACGGTCGCCCGTTGCGGCAGGCGTACCACACAGGCGATGACGTCGGCGACGTCTTCGGCGGCGACCATGGTGGAGCGGGCTCCGCCGTCCGGCGGCTGCGGCCGCTTGTCGAGGAGCGGTGTGTCGACTTCGCCGGGGAGGATGACACAGACGCGGAGGCCGCGGTTGCGAAACTCCGCTTCTAAGAACTGGGTGAAATTGATCACCGCCGCCTTGGCCGCGGAATAGGCCATCCCCGAGTGGACTCCCGGCTGCGCCCCGGCGATGGACGCGAGGTTGATGATCGTTCCCTGCCGAGCGGCGAGCATCGCCGGTACCACGGCCTGAGTGCAATAGATCGTTCCGCAGAGGTTCGCGTCGAGCATCGCGCGCAGCTCCTGCGGAGTGGTGGTCAACAACCGACGGTGGAGCGTGCCGTCTCCCGCGTTGTTGACCAGTACGTCGATCCTCTGGAACCGGGCGAGGACGTCCTGGACCATCGACTGCACGGCGGCGAGATCGGCGATGTCCAGAGCATGGACCGTTACGCTTCCTCCCAGGGCCTCCACCTCCCGCCGAACCGCCTCCAGTTTGGCCGCCGTACGCCCCACGAGGACGACGCGGGCGCCGTCTCGCGCCAGGCGCAGAGCCGTGGCACGACCGATCCCGCTGCCGCCGCCGGTGATGACGCAGATCCTGCCAGCCAGACCATCGTCGCCGGTATCGCCGCCCATCATGCCGGAGGCCCTCCTCGGTACACCGGGTCTCCCGCGCGCTCCTGCAGTCGGGCGACCAGCCTCTTCACCTGGGAGCGCAGATGCTCCAGGTCGCCGTCGTTTTCGATCCGATAGTCGGCGCGGCTCTTTTTCTCGCCATCGTCTTGCTGGGCGGCGAGGCGAGCCTCGATTTCCTCCGGGGCCAGGCCGTCGCGCGCCATCACGCGGGCGAGACAGACGGCACGGTTGGCGGTGACCAGGATGACCCCCGCCATTTCGGCATGCCGGCCGGTCTCGAAGAGCAGCGGCGACTCGTAGACGGCGATCCCGTGCCCTTCCCCGGCAAGCTCGGCGAACCTCGCCCTGGACCGGCGGACGATCGCCGGGTGCAGGATCTCTTCGAGCTGCCGGCGCGCCGCGGGATCGGCGAAGACTCGCTTCGCCAGGCGACGCCGGTCCAGTTCCCCTTCGGGGTCGATCATATCGCGCCCGAAGAGCGCAACGATCTCGGCGAGCTCGCCGGCTCCCCGCGCGGTGGCCTGACGCGAGATCTCGTCCGCGTAGACGACGAGTATCTCGTAGTCACCCAGCATTTTCGCAACGGTGGACTTCCCGGTGCCGATGTTGCCGGTCAGGCCGTAGAGATCCATTGGATCCTCCCTCGCTCAGGACCCGTGCAGATCGGAGAGGACGCCGACCACCCTGATCAGCAGGTCTCTCGCCGAGAAACCCCACGCCGAGCACGGCACGGGGAGCGGCCGGTATCCTTGGCGTCGCATGCGATAGAACGGAACTTTAGCAGAGTTCCATCTCCGTGATCGCCGCCCTAAGGGGCAAGAGCAGGGTCTCGTCAAAGTCGATAGCGCGTGCCCCGCAGGCGGCGGTCCTTCCCGACCCGTACCGTCGCCCCTTCGGGGCAGTTCCGTCAGCGCGGGGTTGCACTCGCCCGGCTCCCGGCTTGGAAAGGCAACGGCCCGGGTTACCCCGGGCCGCTTCCGAACCGCTCCGCGGCTGCCAGGCGGCCGCGTTCTAACTACTCGTGGGTCTTGTCGAACTGGAGGGCGAGCTTCAGCTGTTCGATGGCCTTCCGGCTGGCCTCGATCGCCTCGACCCGGTGGCCGCCGAAGTCGTGCGGGGCCTTCTGCATGTAGTCGATCGCGGCCTGAAGGTCGGTGATCGCCTTGGAGATCCGCGGGTGCTCCCGCCGCTCTCCGCCGAGCCCCTTGGCGGCGACCAGGGAGGTCGAGAACGGCAGGATGAGGAGGAAGGCCAGGAGGGCCAGGCTGAGCTTGCGGCGGAGGATGGTACGCATGGAGGTCTCTCCTTAGAGTCGAGCTGCGTTTGGTGTTGACCGTGGCAGGTTTCGCTGCCGGGGATGGAACCCGGCAGGCCGTGGTTTCCTGCGGCGAGACGCAGCGAGGAGGGCGGACAGAAGTGGGGCAACCCAGGACAGAAGTAGGTCCACCGAGGACGGAAATAGGCAACCGGGGACAGAAGTAGAGAAATCCAGGACGGAAGTGGGGTCACTGAAGACAGAAGTGGGGTCACCGAGGACAGAAATAGGGCAACAGGGGACAGAAGTAGGAAAATTCAGGACGGGAGTGGGGTCACCGAAGACAGAAGTGGGGCCACCGAGGACAGAAATAGGGCAACAGGGGACAGAGGTAGGGAAATCCAGGACAGAAGCAGGGCCACCGAGGACAGAAACAGGGCAACCAGGGACAGAAGTAGGGAAATCCAGGACAGAAGCGGGGGGATCGAACGAGCAATAGGGGGAGATCCGAGCCCGGGTTGTGGAACGCCGGGCCGAAGTCGATGAATCCAGGCGAGAATCACAGGAGCTCCACGGCAGATTCAGGGGACGCAACGGCTGAGCTGCCAGCGCGACGGCTGTGTCTGGCAGCGCAGCCCGCGCCCCTCAGTCCTCGCCGCCGGGGTTTCCCTCGCGCTTGATGTCGTACTGGTCGAGCTTCTTGTAGAGGTTGCTCCTCGGCGTGTCGATCGCCTGTGCGGTCTGGGTCACGTTCCAGTTGTTCTCGTCGAGCTTCTGGAGGAGGAAGAGCCGCTCCGAGAGGTCGCGGAACTCGCGCAGGGTCTTGACCGCCATGAGGGCCGAGGAGAGCTCGGGCCGCGCGCCGCCGGTCGCGGCGATCACGTCGTCGCGGGTGATCGACTCGCCGGGCGAGAGGATGAGGAGGCGCTCGACGAGGTTCTTGAGCTCGCGCACGTTGCCCTTCCAGGGCAGGGCCTGGAGGTGAGCGAGGGCGTCGGCGGCGAAGTCCTTGGGACGGAAGTTGTTCTGGTCGGCGTAGCGGCGGACCATGTAGTCGACGAGGACCGGGACGTCCTCCAGCCGTTCGCGGAGCGCCGGGGTGTGGATGGGGATGACGTTCAGGCGGTAGAAGAGGTCCTCGCGGAAGCGCCCGGCCGCGATCTCCTCGGGTAGATTGCGGTGGGTCGCCGCCACCACCCGCACGTCGACCGTCACCGTGCGCTCGGCCCCCACCGGCTCGACCTCGCCGTTCTGCAGCACGCGCAGCACCTTGGCCTGGGTGCGGGCCGACATGTCGCCGATCTCGTCGAGGAAGATGGTGCCGCCGTCGGCGGCGACGAACTTGCCGGTCTGGCGGCGGACGGCGCCGGTGAAGCTCCCCTTCTCGTGGCCGAAGAGCTCGGACTCGATCAGCTCCTCGGGGATGGCGGCGCAGTTGACCTGGACCAGCGGCCGGTCGCGGCGCGGCGAGAGGCGGTGGATGGCGCGGGCGACCAGCTCCTTGCCGGTGCCGCTCTCGCCGGTGACCAGGGTGGTCGCCGTGGTGGGGGCGGCCTTGTCGATCGTCTCGCGCAGCCGCCGCATGGCCGGAGCGGCGCCGATCAGCTCGTCCGGCTCCTGGCGCAGGGTGCGGTTCTCGGACGCCAGGCGGTGGCTCTCGGTGGCGTTGCGCAGCGAGAGGAGGACCCGCTCTCTCTGCAGCGGCTTCTCGAAGAAGTCGAAGGCGCCGCGCCGGGTGGCCTCGACCGCCGTGTTGATGTCGGCGTGGCCGCTGATCATCAGCACCGGCATGTCGTAGCCCCGCTCGCGGAAGGCGCGCAGGAGCTCCAGGCCGTCCATCTCCGGCATCTTGATGTCCAGGATGACGGCGTCGGGCAGCCGTTCGCCGACCTTGGCCAGGGCCTGGGCGCCGCCCCCCGCCTCGTCCACCCGGTAGCCTTCGTATTCGAGGATCATCCGCAGGCTCTCGCGGATGGCCGCTTCGTCGTCGACGATCAGGACGGAGGCACGGTAGCTGTCGTTCTTGGCCATAGGGGTTCTCTCGCACTGCTCAAGGAACGCAGTCTACCAAGAAAGAGCCGGGGACCGTTTCCAGAGGGGGTGTACGGTGCGCTGGGGGCGTGCGTTGCGGCGATCGAGGAATCAATGCAAGATAGAGCACCCTCCCGCGCGGCCGAACGCGCCGGGGCATGAGAAAGGGGATGACCGTGGAGAAGAAGAAGCTGGCCAAGAAGCTGACGCTCAACCGCGAGACGCTACGCTGGCTGGAGGACCCGGCCCTGCTGGAGGCGGCCGGCGCCGCCACCGTCGCTGGATGCCCGAGCCACACCTTCACCTGCAGCGTTTGCCGGCCCTGTTGCCCGTAGAGCCCTGTCCCCGCGGCGCCAGCCTCAGGCCGGCGCCGCGGGAGCTTCGAACCCATGCCCTTCACCCTCGACTCGATCCGCCAGGCGCTCGCCCGTCACCGGCCGCAGTGGGTCGAGCCGCAGCCCCACCACAGCCAGGCGGCGGTGGCGCTGGTCCTCGCCGGGGCGCCCGACCTCTCGCTCTGCCTGATCCGGCGCTCCGAGCGGCCGGACGACCCGTGGTCCGGCCACATGGCCCTGCCCGGCGGGCGGGCCGCCCCGGAGGACCCGCACCCCGAGGCGGTGGCGGAGCGGGAGACCTTCGAGGAGGTCGGCCTCACCCTCGACGAGCGCCACCGGCTGGGCGCCCTGTCGCACGTCCCGGTACGCCTGGGCGGCGGTGACTACAACATGGTCCTCTCTCCCTTCGTCTATCATCTCGGCCCCGACCTCCTGCCCTTCCATCCGGACCCGGCGGAGGTCGCCGAGGCTTTCTGGGTCCCCCTCGCCCACCTCTGGGACCCGGCCAACGCCGGCCCCATCGAATGGGAGCGCGACGGCCGGCGGCTCCTCTATCCGGCGATCCGCTTCCGCGGCCATGCCATCTGGGGGCTGACCTTCCGCGTCCTCACCCTCTTCTCGGACGTCCTCGACGCCCCCCTCCCGCACTTCGAAGAGATCCCCGGCCTCGGGCGCTGAGGGCTTCCGGGGCGACGCGCCGCGGGGAGCGGCCGTATACCCCTGCGAAACCTCTCCAGGAGGCCGCCATGCTGCCACGTCCGAGGCCGTCCGCCATCGCGTTCCTCCTTCTGCCGTTCCTCGCCGCGGCGGGAGCGGCCCAGCCCCAGGTCTCCCCTCCGGTCCGCACCGAGGCCCCGCCCCTCCTGCCGCCGAGCCCGCGCCTGGCGGGTCTGGCCTGGCAGCTGGCGCAGGGCGACCGGGCGGCGCTCGAGCGCTTCTGGGCCGAGATCGACCGCCACGGCACCCCGCTCCTCGAGGCGGTGCCGGCGGGGGCGGAGGGGGGACCGAGCCTCCTCCTGACCTTCCTCTGGCGCGGCACGGCAGAGCGGGCGGTGGTCCTCCTGGGGACCATCGGGCAGGACGCTCCGCTGGTGCGGCTGGACGGGACCGACGTCTGGTACCGCACCTACCGGCTGCGCCGCGACCTCCGCTTCACCTACCGCCTGGCGCCGGTCCGCGGCGCCATCCCTCTCGACCCCACCGCACCGGGGTACGACCGGGAGAAGATCCGGGCGACCGCCCAGGTCGATCCGCGCAATCCCCATCGCTATCCGCCCACAGGACCGCCGCTCCTCTCGCTGGTCGAGATGCCGGAGGCGCCGCCCCAGCCCTGGGTGGGGGTGCGGAAGGGGGTGCCGGCCGGACGGGTCGAGCGCGGCAGCCTGAAGAGCCTGCGCCTCGCGGGCGTCCGCGAGGTGGCGGTCTACACCCCGGCCGGGTATCTCGGGGGTCGCGGGGATCGCGCGCCCTACCCCCTGCTCGTCGTCTTCGACGGCTCGGCCTATCTGGATCTCCTGCCGCTGCCGAGGATGCTCGACAACCTGCGTGCGGCAGGCGCTCTGCCCGCCGTGGTGGCGGTGTTCGTCGGCCGCCTGGAAGCGGTGGAGCGGGATCGCGACCTCTCCTGCTTCTCCCCGTTCACCGCCTTCCTCGCCGAGGAGCTCCTGCCCTGGGTCCGCAGCCGCTACCGGGTCACCACCGACCCGGCGCGGACGGTCCTCGTCGGTTCGAGCCGCGGCGGCCTGGCCACCGCCTGCGCCGCGCTCGACCACCCGGAGCTCTTCGGCAACGTCCTCGCCCAGTCTGGCTCGTTCCCCTGGCGACCGCCGGGCGATCCCGCCCCCGAGTGGCTGCGCCGCCGCGTCCTCTCTCTTCCGCGGCTCCCCCTGCGCTTCCATCTCGACGTGGGACTCCTCGAAACCCAGCTGCCCCCCCAGGGCGGCCCGAGTCTCCTCGACGCCAGCCGCCGGCTGTACGACGCCCTGCAGGTGAAGGGCTACGCGGTCGACTACGCCGAATATGCCGGCGGACACGGCCACGTCAACTGGCAGGGCACCCTGCCGGACGGGCTCCGGGCGCTCCTGGGTCAGCGCTGAGCCGCCTCTCTGTCAAATCCTTCACCGGAGGCTGTCAAAAACCATCGGCGCGCGGTGGATTTTGACAGAGCATATGTAAGCTGCTGAAAGGAAAGGCTACAGACCCTGTCATGACCCTTCTCGTAAGCGGACTCCTGCTCTCCCCTCACGGCGCCGACCGCGTCAACGTATAGAGCCCCACCCAGGGGAGGCCGGCGTAGAGCCGGCCCGGAACCCGGGGGTCGGCGGCCAGGGAGAGGACCCATCCGGCGCTTCTCCCAGATCTCGAACCGGTACGCATACGGCGCCCGTTCCCCCGCCTCCCGCCGTTCCACCTCCACCCGCCGCCAGATCGCCTCGTCGATCTCCGGGAAGAACGCGTCTCCCGGGAAGTCGGCCTCGAGGACGGTCAGGTAGATCCGCTCGCAGCGGTTCAAAGCCTGGCGGTAGATCTCGGCGCCGCCGCCGAGCCAGACGTTCTCGTCTCCCGCCTTCTCCAGGGCCTCGTCGATCGTCCGGGCGACGACGGCTCCCGGGGGAGCGTAGCCGGGCTGGCGGGTGACCACCACCAGCTTGCGGCCGGGAAGCACGCCGTCGATCGACTCGAAGGTCTTCCGGCCGACGATGAGCGTTCCCCCCATCGTCAGCTGCTTGAAGCGCGCCATGTCCTCCGGCAGCCGCCAGGGGAGGTCGTTGCCGGCGCCGATCACCTGGTTGGCGGCGATGGCGGCGATCGCGTTCATGGTCGGCAAGGGGAGCCTCAGACGGCGACCGGCGCCTTGATCGCCGGGTGGGGATCGTAGCCGGTCAGGGTCACGTCCTCATAGCGGAAGTCGAAGATCGACCGCACCGCCGGGTTCAGGTGCAGCTCGGGGAGCGGTAGCGGCTCGCGGGTGAGCTGGAGCCGCGCCTGTTCCAGGTGGTTCTTGTAGAGGTGGGCGTCGCCCAGGGTATGGATGAACTCCGCGGCTTCGAGGCCGGTCACCTGCGCCACCATGCGGGTGAGGAGGGCATAGGAGGCAATATTGAAGGGGACGCCCAAAAAGACGTCGGCGCTCCGCTGGTAGAGCTGGCAGGAGAGGCGGCCCTCTCCCACCCAGAACTGGAAGAGGGCATGGCAGGGAGGAAGGCGCATCTGGTCGATCTCGGCGACGTTCCAGGCCGAGACGATCAGCCGGCGCGAGTCGGGGTGAGTGCGGATCTGCTCGATGACCTGGGCGATCTGGTCGATCGTGCCGCCTTCCCTACCCGGGGCGGGCCAGGAGCGCCACTGCGAGCCGTAGGTCGGTCCCAGGTCGCCGTTCTCGTCCGCCCATTCGTCCCAGATCGTCACCCCGTTCGCCTGGAGGGGCCGGACGTTGGTGCTGCCCGAGAGGAACCAGAGCAGCTCGTGGACGATCGAGCGGACGTGGAGCTTCTTGGTGGTCAGGAGCGGGAAGCCGCGGGTGAGGTCGAAGCGCATCTGGTAGCCGAAGACCGAGAGCGTCCCGGTGCCGGTGCGGTCGCCCTTCGCGGTCCCGTGATCGAGGATGTGCTGCAGGAGATCCAGGTACTGCCGCATTGGCGAGGGATTGCCTCCGCTCCGGCGAGTGGGTAGAGTCCCGACCCGTGCCGTGCATTCTATCCCGGAGGCGCCGCCCGGTCGGTCTTGCAGTCTTCGCTGTACTGGTCCTCGGGCTGGTCGCGATTCTTCTCGGGCTGCTTGCGACCACCGCCTGCGGCCGGACCCCGGCCGGGCCGGGCGCCCCGGCGGCGGCCCCGCGCGCCGGGGAGCCGGCCGGCCGGGTGCGGGTCTTCCTCATCTCTCCCGGCGACCCCGGGCGCGGCGGCAAGAAGATCGGCTGCGGCGACAAGGCGGTGCCGGTCGAGATCGCCCTGCCGCATCCCGAGCCGGGCCTCGAAGGGGCACTCCACGCCCTCCTCGCCTTGAAGACGCAGTACCACGAGCCCTCCGGCCTCTACAACGCCCTCTACGCCTCCTCCCTGGAGCTGGTGCGGATCGAGCGCCAGGGTCCGGCCACCCGGGTCTATCTCAAGGGCTATCTCGAGCTGGGAGGCCCCTGCGACAACCCGCGCCTCCTGGCGGAGCTCCAGGAGACCGCCCGCCAGTTCGCGGACGTGCAGCGCGTCCAGTTCTACCTCGACGAGCGGCCGCTGGCGCAGATCCTCGCCGGGTCGGGGTGACGGGGGCCGGCGTCAGGCCCAGCGACTGGACCTCGTCCACGTCGTGGTGGGGTCGACCCAGCGCCGTCACCGCCGGTGGGGTAGAGACGCCCCAGGCGATATCGAAAGCCCTTCAGGAACCACAGCAGCGGGGCGTCTCCAACCTTCCAGCATCGGCAACGCCCGAATCGCGAGGTTCTTTGCAACTTGCGGCATTCCGCATTGAACCGTCCGTGGCCTGCGGAGACGCCCCGACGTTTTCCTAACGGAGGAGTTTTCACCACCGCCTGGGGCGTCTCTACAACCGCGCGCTCGTGGCGAGCAGGCTCTCTCTACCCAAAGATCCGATCGACCTCGACCGAGAGGACGGGAAGAAGAGGCGTCGTGGCCTGGTCGCCGCGGCGGCAGGTCTGGGCGAGCCGATAGGCGCCGGCCGCCCGGTCGAGCCGGTAGATCTCGATCGCCTGCCGCTCCCGGTCGACCAGCCAGTACTCCGGTACGCCGTGGCGGGCATAAGTCTCCATCTTGAGGCCACGGTCCATCGCGGCCGTCGAGGGGGAGAGGACCTCCAGGACAAGGTCGGGGACACCGCGGATGACGTCCTTCAGGATACTGGCATTTTCGTCAAGGACCACCACGAGGTCCGGCTGGGGCGCCGTGGCCGGGGCGAGGACGACATCCATCGGCGCAATGTAGACCCGCCCGACTCCCTGCGCCGCGGGATGGAACGCCAGAAACAAGCTGATCAGCACATCCTGGTGCCATAACGACGGCGATGGGCTCACGTAGGCTTCTCCGTCGAAAAGCTCATACCGATGGCCGTCGCCAGGAAGCCGAGACAGCTCCTCGTAGGTGATGTAGGGCCGGACGAGCGGTTGGGACATGGTGCTATTGTAGAGCAGGTTGAGGAGAGGGATCGGGGAAGAGGTCGCTGAACTCCTGGCGGAGCTCTTCGACGAGATCGAGGAGCTTGATGCTCTCCCAGGCGGTCTGAGCGGCCTCGACGTGCTGTCGGCGGATCTCGTCGTCTGGAGCGATGCGGGCTAGCTGTTCGTGTGTAAAGCCGATCGAGTACGAATCGGAAATTCGTTCGTATAGGCTGAGTGCTTCTTCGAATCTCGTCCGGGCGGTGTCTTGGTCGGAGCTTAGAAGAGCGATATCGCCGAATGCCTTGATGCAATGAGCTTCTCCAAGCAGGGCGCCAATGCATCTGTAGAGGGGCAACGCCTCTTCGCAGTATTGGCGTGCGGTATCGTAGTCGGACCGTAGGAGAGCGATTTCGCCGAGGTGCTTAATACAGTTAGCTTGTCCGAGCAGGAAGCCGGCACGCTTATAGAGGGGTAATGCCTCCTCGTAATGTTGACGTGCGGCGTCGTAGCTGGATCGGCCAAGATCGATATCACCAAGGCTCTTGATGCAGTTGGCTTCTCCTAGCGGATCGGCGATGCGCCTAAAGAGGGGCAATGCCTCCTCGTAATGTTGACGTGCGGCGTCGTAGTCGGATCGTCTGAGATCAATTTCACCTAGGCACCAGTTGCAGTTGGCTTCTCCGAGCAGGGAGCCGCCACGCCTAAACAGGGGCAGTGCCTCCTCGAAATGTTGGCGTGCGGCGTCGTAGTCGGAGTTTCGGAGTTCGATTTCCCCGAGGCAATGGATGCAATCGGCTTCTAGCAGCTCATCGTTCGTGCCCTTGGCTACCTTTCTCGCTCTTTCTAGGACCGAGGTAGTACCGAGACCTGTAAAACGCATGAGTTCGGCGAGAGCCTGTGCCGATAGGACCGCTCGCCTTGGCTCGGAGCTTTCAAGTCCCATGAAGAGCATGGTGTCGATGTTTCCAAGCTCTGAAGAGAGGCGCTTAACGGCTTCTACGCCGCCCTCCTTCCCAACACGTTCCCCTGTCTGGGCAAGGTCCACATAAACTGCGATCGCTCGCGCCTGATCATCCCCACCTGGTTGGTACTGCCTATGGACGTACTCCCGCACGGGTGCAAGAGCCCGCAGCCGCTGCTCCTGTACAAACGCGAGCCCTACCTGACGCAGGACGCCAGCGGCTTCGTCCGCTCCCGGCAACAGCGCCTCAAGGTCTTCTCGTGCGATCCCGTCGGGAAGCAGACCAAGTAGAGATAACAGCCGCAGAGCGCCCTCGGTCATGCGCGGGCTGGCGATCGAGAGCTCAAGCGAAACCTCGATGTTGGTCAGCCGTTCCTTGCCATCCGCACGGCGGAGCAACTCGGTCCGCTTGTCCTGCCATCGTTTCCAGAGAGGGGAAAGGTCCGCCTCCACCTCTGCTTGATGCGCCAGGAGAGTCACGGCGAGTGCCACTCGCTCTACCGCTTCGAGGAGTGTCACCGATACGCCTAAATTCCCCCCATCCTCGCCGCTAAAAATCCCCCCCTCCGTCAGGAGGAAGCATGGAGATCGAGGAGAGATCGGAGAAGCTGTCCACGACGCCTGAAGGCGCCGT
>Ga0137404_10000299_pt1 | contig 32382 bp, 30 predicted proteins | sample CZOMad2_1_16fung_FD_108285 | JGI IMG/M metagenome (GOLD analysis project Ga0137404, IMG submission 108285) | Vadose zone soil fungal communities from Angelo Coast Range Reserve, California, USA - CZOMad2_1_16fungal (Illumina Assembly) | ecosystem: Environmental > Terrestrial > Soil > Vadose... | reverse complement strand
TTATCAGAACTGCCAAAACGCCATTCTTCTTAAGTCGACCGAGTAATTGGCTGGTTATTGCGTCACTTGGTATTGTTTGTATCGGGACGCTCCTTCCCTTTTCCCCATTTGCTCATACTCTTGGTTTTGTACCACCTCCACCGATGTTTTTTGTTTTACTGATTGTTATTGTCACAACGTATCTGTTCCTGGTTGAAAAGATTAAAAGTACTTTTCTTAAAAAATATAGTTTATAGATTTAATCTTTTTTTAACAATTATGCACTACGCTAGAGCTGAGTTATGAAACTATTGCTTATTGAAGATAATAAAGCGCTCCTTTCTACAATAAAAGAAGAGCTGGCAAAGGATTACATTATAGAAACCGCTTCTTCAGGCAAAGATGGAGATTATTTGCTTCATGTCTACGATTATGATCTTATTATTCTTGATATTAATTTACCAGATATGGATGGTATTGCACTTTGTCAAACAATCAGAAAAGACAAAATCACTACACCAATTCTCATGATGACTGGAGAACTTAAAGTTGAAAAAAAAGTTACTGCCTTAGATACTGGTGCTGATGATTATATAACAAAGCCCTTTAATTTTTCTGAATTAAAAGCTCGTATCCGAGCGCTCTTGCGCCGACAATCTGAAACATTTGTTGTCAATACGTTAACTGTCGGTGACTTACAGCTTGATTTAAAAAATAGAACGGTGCAGCGAGGGGAACTTCCTATTAACCTCAATCGTAAAGAACTACAAATTCTTGAATACTTTATGCGTAATCGTGGGAAAATTATCACAAGGAGTATGATCCTTGAACATGCATGGGATAGTAATTTTGAACCTTTAACAAATGTTGTTGATGTTCATATTAAATATTTACGAGATCATATTGATAAAAACTTTAGTAAAAAACTTATTAAAACTATCTATGGTATGGGATATAAACTTGAGGTATAACTGAAAGGAGGTGAAATTATGAAAAAATTAGTAACAAAATTGCTTACTGACAAAACATCAAGAAAAACAGAAAGCATAACACCAATCTTACTTGCAGAAACAGTAAGTGATGAAACTCTCAGCCCATGGGCCTAAAGCTCATCCTTGCATTTTATTAAAAATCATGTATAAAGCACTTAGGCGTGTAAGGATAATTGGTATGTTTTTGACTTTAACAAAAAGATTTCTGCTTCCTCGGTCACAAAATAGAGACGTTGCTAGGCAGGAGTTTATTTTAAATGTATTGTTGTTAGGTTCAATGGGTTTAACAATAGTTGCTTTTTTGCAATTGTTTTTTGCTTTTTTCTTTCATAGCGCAACACCTGAGGCAACAGCACCAATTATTATTTTTTTGTTTTTGCTCTTTCTAGTTTTTTTGTTTTATCTTTCCCGAAAAGGGAAGATACGCCTTTCGGCCTTTTCGCTTATCATCTTGTTGATAATTTCTGCTCTATACACCTCAATGAAATGGGGTGCTGATGTAACACAAGCATGGCTTATGTATGCTCTGACTATTGTTATGTCAGGGATACTTATTGGGACAAGATTTGCAATTTTTATTACGTTTTTTCTCGTTTTCGCACTTACCTCACTTGGTTTTCTTCAACTAGCAGGTATTGATAAAATCAGTACATCATGGAGAAAGGAAACCTTTACAATTGGCGACACCATATTGCTTAATATAACCCTTATCGTGATTGCCATCATTAGTTGGTTATCAAATCGTGAAATTGAAAAGGCATTACATCGAGCATGGGAATCAGAAGAAGAACTGAAAAAAGAACGAGATCTTTTGGAAATAAAAGTGGAAGAAAGAACCCAAGAACTCAAACGAGCACAGGCAGAAAGATTAACGCAGTTATATCGTTTCGCAGAAATGGGTCGGCTGACTGCCGGCTTCTTTCATGATCTAGTCACTCCCCTTTCCCTTGTTTCACTTAACCTTCATAAATTGAATGATCAGAGTCAAAAAAAAGAAGTTGCAAATATACGCATTGCTCTCAAACGGGCCATGAATGGAACAACATATTTAGAAAATTTTGTGATTGCTGTGCGTAAACAACTCCAACAGCAAGATATACAAAAAACGTTTTCGCTCAATCATGAAATTAAAGATGTGATTAGTATTCTTGGGCATAAAGCAAATAGTTTGAGAGTTAAAATTATTTTTGAGGCTCCTCAAATTGTTAAAGCGTTTGGTAATCCTCTCAAATTTAACCAAATTATTATGAATCTGATTGTTAATGCAATTGATGCATACACTGATTCGAAAAAACCTCATAAAGAACGCATCGTTCACATTTCTATCGATACGACAGAACGTAATATCTTTCTTCGAGTAAAAGACTTTGGTAGCGGAGTCAAAAAAGACGATCTTGAAAAAATTTTTGAGCCATTTTTTACCACCAAACCTGCAGAAAGAGGAATAGGGTTAGGCCTTTCAATTACGAGAGATATGATTAAACAAAATTTTAAAGGTAAACTTCTCGCAAAAAGCACAAAAGCCAATGGTACTGTCTTTACGGTAACATTTCCTAAACGTTATCCAAAAATCAAACAGACCAAGTGAAAAAAAGCACCATTATAACCGTTATTACAAAAGGCATTGCCCACCTTGTTCATTTGCAAAAAAGAGACGGTGGATTTCTGAGTTGGTCTTCTCCTAATCAAGAACTATTTATACAAAAAAAAATCTACCATACAACATTTACCACATCGCTTATTCTTCTTGCTCTTACTGGTATGGAAGAAACGGCTCAAATAAAAAAGTTGAAAGAAAAAGCAACAAACTTTCTATTGGCTCAAAAAAGTGCACAGTGGTCTTGGAATTATTGGGCAAGAGGCTCTCTTGAAGCAAAGACAATGCCTTATCCTGATGATCTTGATGACACGTTTTGCGCATTAGCAGCTCTCTCTCTTGCTGCGCCACATCTGATTGATGGTACCACATTCGCATCAGTTGTAAAACTTTTGACAGCAACTGAAGTTAAGGAAGGTGGTCCGTATAAAACATGGTTAGTCGATAAATATACTGCAAAAAATTGGCATGATGTCGATATAGTTGTTAATAGTAATATTGCCTATTTTCTTTCTCTCCATGATATCACACTTCCCAACCTTCAACGGTTTCTGACATCGCAGATCACAAAAGAAAACTTTACTTCTCCCTATTATTGCTCTCCCTTCCCTCTTTTATATTTTCTTTCTCGTTTTGTACAAGGACAAAATAAGAAAAAAATAAAACAGTTCCTCCTGAGGCAACAACAACAAGATGGTTCATGGGGTAACCCTTTATATTCTGCCCTTGCTATCTCTTCACTGCTTAATCTGGGCGTATCACCAACTGGTTGTACGCAAGGCATTCGCTTTCTTTTGAATAATCAAAGCCAGGGATTATTCAAGCCATATGGTTTTTGTTTTGATCCTGCTTTTGAAGGAACATCATATATCTGCGGATCATCTGCATTAACAACAGTATATTGCTTAGAAGCGTTAGCAAAATACGAACGAGCGACACATCCCAAACAAGTAGGTCAGAATTTAGATGCTGAAGATGCACTTTATGATGTAATACTTGCAAAAGTGAAAAACCGTTTTCATAATTTTGATAAAACGTTCCAACAGTATGCCTATACATTTCTTGACCAAATGTTGGCAAAAAAAACAGGCAGACAAATCCCACTTTTACCCTATTATTTCTCCTTATCTCTTGACCATAAGAAAAATTCTGTGACGCAAGAATTATTGGTAAGTCTTGGCACTGCAAACGTTTTCGGTTGGATTGCTTATACAATTTATGATGATTTTCTTGATGAAGAAGGCAATCCTCAACTTCTTTCTGTTGCAAATCTGTGTCTTCGAGAGCTTACGACGCTTTTTAATACTATCCTGCCTACTACCACGTTTAAATCTTACTATACTAAGCTTGTCGATCAATTAGATAATGCAAATCTGTGGGAACTGACAAATTGTCGGATGAAAATAGAAAAAAAATCGTTTGATTTAGCTGCTCTCAAAATTCCCAATTATAAGTCATATAAGCACCTTGCGTATAAATCATTAGGCCATGCATTAGGACCAATCGCGATACTTTTTTCGCTTGGCTATACACAAAAAACTCCCGAAGTACAAAATACACTTCGTTTTTTTATGCATTATTTAATTGCTAGACAGCTTAATGATGATGCTCATGATTGGGGAAAAGATTTACAAAAAGGACATATTAATGCAGCAAGTGCATTATTGTTTAAACGATATATCTTGATTGAAAAATCAATACATCAAAGAGTGCTACTTAAAAATCTTATCCCGCAACTGCAAACAATATTCTGGTATGATGTGGTGACCGATATCTGTAAACTTACCATGTATCATACAAAAAATGCAAAACAATTTCTTAAAAAAGTACCAATCATTGTCAACCCAACTCCCTTGGAAAATTTGGTAACACAGTATGAAGACAGCGTTGCATTTACTTTGCGAGAACGCAAACATGCAAAGCAATTTATCAAACAGTATGGACAGTGATTTTCAAATATATTATGCGACAACCGCGAACATTATTCAAAAACAGATAGATAGTATTTTTGCTGCAATCCACACAGATATTACAACAATGCATCCTTACCTCTCTCCTTTGCTTAAGACTTTTAAAGAGAGTGTTTCAGGAGGAAAAATGATAAGAGGCTTTTTGGTAATGTTAGGCTATAGCATTGCAACAGAAAAGAGCAATGCTGCCATTTATCCTATTACTGCAGCATTTGAAATTCTTCATGCATCTCTGTTGATTCATGACGATATTATTGATAAGAGTCTGCTTCGTCGTGGCAAAAAAACAGTTCATTACAAACTTGGCGGCACACATTATGCTCTGTCTCAAAGTATTTGTCTTGCAGATATGGGATTTTTTATTGCAAATAAAACTATTGCAACTAGTGATTTTCCATCTGCTCTTAAAATACAGGCCTTAACGTTTTTTTCAGAAATGATGGTGAACACTATTGCGGGAGAAATGTTGGATGTACGTTTTTCTCAAATGAAAAACAAAAAAAAACGCGATGTGCTTCTCATACACAAACTAAAAACCGCTTATTATACGATCATTTGGCCCTTAATAATTGGCGCAACTTTGGGAGGAGCTAAAAAAACCACACATGATGCTCTTGCTCTTTTTGGCGAGTCACTTGGTCTAGCATTTCAGATTCATGATGATATTTTAGGAGTTTTTGGGGAAGAGCATATCATTGGCAAATCAGCTATCTCAGATATTGCTGAAGGAAAAAATACATTATTAATAACACATGCTTTGCAGAAAGCTTCTGAGGAGCAAAAAAAAATCCTTAAAACTTACTACGGCAAAGGCACTCTTACCAAAAAACAACATAAAACAATAAAAAAAATCTTTATCGAGACAGGCTCATTAGCATATTCGCAACAACAAGCAAAAGCATATGTCACAAAAAGTAAACAATCGATTCCACTTATAACCAAAAATGTGAAACTACAAAAATCTCTTACTGATCTTGCAGAGTTTATTATTGCAAGAAAAAAATAAATTAGGACTTGACAACAGATACTCTTTTTTGTTGTACTATAAATGACTTATGAAAAAGAAAACAAGTCGAGCAAAAAAAACAGTTAGTAAAAAATCTCCAAGTCGATCAGTCTCAAAAGAGAGCGTCAAGCTTTCTTTTTTCCCTCTTAGTTTTAGACGAATTATTTTTATTGCCACTTGTCTGCTTTTGTTTGTCATCGTTGCTGTAACTCATAAAAATATCCTCAGACAAGATGTTGCAGGAGTTAGTCTTGCACGAGGCCTTTTTGCACAAGCAACAGTCAGTTGGACACCTGTCACCGATGCTGTTTCTTATAATATCTATTACAAACAAGTCTCTGACACGAAATATATGCACGCTGTTCGCAAGATTCCAACAAATGTTACAACATACACGATTTCTTATCTGAAAAAAAATGAGACTTATCAATATAGAGTTTCGGCTGTAGATGCAAGTGGCAAAGAATTTTGGTGGTCAGATCTCAAGACGTTCTCCGCTACTACCTCAATGTAGTTCTCTCTGGTATAATTTTGGGTGTAAAAAAAAATAAGACTAAACCTTAAACAAACAAAAACTCTATTTATGATACAGCTGCAGTAAATTTTCCAACTCTTTGACAAAAATCGATGTATCGTTGAATACGATACTGGAAATACCGCATGCTTCGGCTGCATCTGTATTGACTTTTCTGTCATCAACGAAGACTGCCTGCGAAGCCCTTACTTTTAGTTTTTCCAAAGTATGGATATATATTTCCGAACTTGGCTTAATAATACCTAAATCACCTGATAGTACGACCTCATCGAATAAACTACCTAAACCATGATCATTGATGACACGAAGCGTCCATTCGCGAGTACCATTTGATAAGCAAGCTATAGTGTAGCCTCTAATTCTTAATTCTTTTACGTATGTTACGAGCGACGTATTGATAATTGTCTCGGATTCTATACCTTGTATTATCTCAGTAACAGATACACCAGTTAATTTTGAGACTTCTTTATTGAAATCCGCCCTCGATAAGTTACCATAATCGCTTTGTGTACATAAAGCCTGAAAAACGGAGAGCTTTGACTTATCATTTGGAACAATCCTCTTAAACCAATTTGTTGCGATGGAGGTACAAAATACACCAAAAAAATCAAAAATCAAGGCCTTATACATTTATGCATTATACCAAACGCTGAGGATTAGATAAATAAACTTACCCGAAGGTAAAAGCAAATGCTTCAACTCCTGGTGTTAAAAATTCAAGCTTCAAAACATGAGCGGATGACTTACCATGCAGATCGATCAAGTTGTACAACCGATCCTGATCAACAGTTACTATCCCATCATGCACATCAGACCCGGCATTGGTCGCATCAACGGTTTTCCCATCGAGCAATACTTTCACTTCTGAATTCTGCTTTGCAGAAACAGAGCCTGGACGAAGAACCAAAAAAACGTTATCCGCAACAAAATGATAAACAAGCACAGCATTTTTGCCAGTTACTGCCTGATCTGGCGTAATCGTCCACTCCCCTCCCAGACTGAAAGCATTCTCGGTCGGATTTTGCAAGATGAATGTTTGTTTTCCATCACTAATATTGCCGCTTGGATAATAGAATTGCATACGGTCTGATCCAAGATATGTTTCTGGTGAGATAGTGCCTGTTGGTGTTTGATCTGACATATTTGACAAGGAATTACTCACCTTTTGTCCAGCTTCTTGCAACAATACTTGAATCGCCTCTTCCATCTGATTATACTCACCTTCACCAAAATGTGTTCGTCTGATTATGCCGTTTGCATCAATCAAATATTCTGCAGGCCAATATTGATTGTTGTAGTTATTCCATGTCGCGTAATCATTATCTTGTGGCACTGGATAGTGGATATTATATTGTTCAATCGCCTGCAATACATTTTTTGTCTCTTTTTCAAATGCAAATTCTGGCGTGTGTACACCAATCACGATAAACCCTTTATCTTTGTATTTGTCATACCAACTCGTGACATGCGGCAGTGTGCGGATACAATTAATACACGTATATGTCCAGAAATCAACCAACACAACTTTTCCTTTAAGATCTTTGCTGCTCAGTGGTTTATCAGTATTAAGCCATTTTGTTATCCCGACAAAATCAGGAGCTGGAGTATTGGCATTGAACAAGTCACTCGTGTCCTGTGTGGTGTTTACTTTTTTGTGCTGCAAAAGTGCAAGCTGTTTTGTTACCTCTGGATTACTTTCAAATTGGTTTAGATTTTGGCTAAATTGCGGGAAAATATTGAGAAGTTTTGCTTCCAAGAATTTGTCATAGTTTGTATAGATTGCTAAAGCAGTCAAAAGCATCAAGACACCAAAAACTTGCTGCACACGACCCGTGTGAGAAGAAATAAATCGAGTCTTTGCAACAAGTTGTTGCCCACCGTAGGCAAAAAGAAAAAGTGGAATACCAATGCCCAAAACATATGCTGCGGTCACAAGAACAATTGTAAAAGAAACCTGTCCTGTTGCTGCGAGTGTTGCAATTGTTGCGAGAATCGGACCTGCACAGGGTGACCACACAATTCCCAATGATAAACCTGTGACAAATCCACCAACAAAATCTTCATTACCTTTTTTGAATTTTTGTCCAAAAAAAACACTGATGCGGCTAATAAATAATTCCGTCCATGCAAGAAGACGTGGAATAAGCATTGTTACACCAAAGAATGCAATAACAACAACAGAAAACAAACGAATGAGATTTGAGTCAAGATGAAACAATTTGACCAAATAAGAAATACTTAAAGTAAAAAAAGAAAAACTAAGAATAATCCCAAGCGTTACACCAAGTGGCCTGTTATGATTTTTCCCTGCAACAGATGATGAAAGCACAATTGGCAGAAGCGGCCAGATACATGGAGCAAGAATAGTGACTAATCCAGACAAAAATGCAAATCCCAAAAGGAGAAACATAAATACAGTATATCAAACAGCTCTTGCTGTTGATATAATAAATTTATGACAAATCAGCAATATGAAATAGCAACTTTTGCAGGAGGATGTTTTTGGTGCACAGAAGCAGTTTTTAAACGGCTCAAAGGTGTTTTTGAAGTTACACCAGGTTATACAGGAGGAACGACACCAGACCCTGATTACGAAAAAATTCATTCAGATAATACAGGTTATGCAGAAGGCATACAAATAACTTTTGATCCAAATATTATTTCCTATGAACAACTCCTTGATGTCTTTTGGGCAACGCATGATCCAACATCACTCAATCGTCAGGAATACGATGAAGGCACAGAATATCGATCAGCTATTTTTTATCATGATGACCAACAAAAAAAAGATGCACTTGCTTCTCAAAAAAGATTAGAGCAAGACGGTACATATAAAAAACCAATTGTCACAGAAATAGTACCATTTAAAAGTTTTTATCCTGCAGAAGATGAACATAAGGATTACTATGAAAAATATCGTTATTCAACGTATTGCCGAGTTATTATTGACCCCAAAATCAAAAAACTTATGACGAACTTTAAAGATGAAGTCAAAAACGAATACAAATAATCTATGGCGCAAGAATTAAAAATACATTTGACAGATTATCAGACAGTTGAAGATAAATTACGAAGTCTTGGTGCACAGTTTGTTGAGGAGACAACCTTTACTGACACATACTTTAATCAACCAGCAGGTGAAGTTTTCAAAGTAGCAGATACCAGTAAAGGTTATTTTCTATTACAACTTAAAAAAACTTCTGAGGGCACATTTAGTATTGATAAAAATAATCCTATTGAGCATGCTGACCAAGTCATTGCAGAAATGACAAATGAGTATGGTGTTAAATCTGTATTGACAGGAAAACGAAAAACATTTTCTCTTGCTGGAATGACCGTGACTATTAATCTTATTAATCAACGTGGCGCATTTCTTATCGTTACAGGTGACAATCCAACCGAAGATTTTGTCACTGACAAGCTCAGTATGCCAAATCCGGAATATATACGCGTTTCATTTGACGAATTACCTCAGACTGACTTTACTGTGCCAGAACAATAGTATCTTTTTTAATAACAATAAATCCTTCTTTAACCAGCTCTTTCAATAGTTTTTTTAACCAGTCTTTTTCTGCTAAAGAGAAATCCTTTTTTATCAGCATACCGATTTCGTTCATTTTTATTTTCTTTTTTTGCAAAAGTGTTTTGAGAATTTGTCCACGATAGTAACGATGTGAACCGATAAATTTTGATTGTTTAGGAATTGGTATTTTTTCTTTTTTCAAAACGTGACTTGCATAATCCATCAATGCTTGATTCCACTCATAGGCATTTCCTCTTGGCAAAAGTTGCTCTGCAAAGTTTTGTAATTCTTTATCATCAGTTTTTTTGTCATCTCGAAGTACGAAGTTCTGTGTCAGAATTACCTTTCTCACATTTGTATCGACAACAGCAACTTGTTTATCAAAAGCAAAACATAAAACCGCCCGAGCAGTATATGTCCCTATTCCTGGTAATAGCAAAAGTTGTTTTTCTTGTTGAGGAAATTTGCCAGCAAAATCTCTCACAATAATTTCTGCTGTTTTTTTGAGATTGAGTGCTCGTCTATTATAACCAAGTCCGGACCAGTAGCTTAATACATCTGAAACTTTTGCCTTTGCCAAATCAGAAATCGTTGGAAACTGCGTAAGCCAAGTTTCAAATTTTGGAATAACCCGAGCAACTTGTGTTTGTTGGAGCATTACTTCTGAGACAAGGATATGATACGGATCACGGGTTCTGCGCCATGGTAAATCACGTTTATGTTTTTTGTACCATGACAGAATATTATTTTGAAAATCATATATCTGTTCTGCCCTCAGTTGCACGTTGCTATTATAGCAAGTATAATAACACTTTATGACGCTTTCTCTCCTGCAACTTAACATCAATGCCGATAATTACTGGGACAATCTTTTCCCTTATCTCACATCAAATGATTTTGATATTATTCAGCTCCAAGAGGTTTGTGGTAAAGAAACGATCTGCGGCAATCTTAATTGTACTCACGATTGTTTTGACGAACTTACAAAACTACTTTCAGCAAAGTATAACGGCGAGATGATTGTTACCCAACGCTACACATCCAGTCCAACAAGTTATATGGGCAATGCGACATTTTATAAAAAAGAGTTTTCACTTGTCGACAAATATATTCTTTCTCTCTATAAAAACATAACGCTTTTTCCGCAAGATGCAAAAAATTTTGAAGATGTTGGTCGTGCACTTCTCCATCTTACACTTTCTCGTGATGGCAAAATTATTTCTTTTCTCAATTCCCATCTTGGTTGGGCAAAAACAACCAAAGAACAACCTCACCAAACAGCTCAAGGAGAAATTCTTCTTCCCTATCTGCAAAAAATTGCAAAACCATTTGTTATTTCAGGAGATTTTAATCTTGACCCGCAGCAGCCAATCATTCAAAAAATTAATACCTTTTCCCGTAATCTTATTTCGGAGAATCATGTTATCAATACATTGAATGAACGAACACATCGGGCAAGAGTACTTTTCCCACCAGGTGCTGCTGTTGATTATATTTTTACCAGTCCTGATATTACAGTTAAAAAATTTGAGGTTTTAGAAAAAGAAGATTTATCAGACCACTTGGGACTTACGACAGAAATTGAGCTTTAACGATAGACTGCATGTGTTCTATTGTAATAAATAATGATTTACCAATTTGCAACTCTTACATACAAAGTAGATTTCTAAAGCAGACCCATTTCCCCGCGGACTTCTTGGACTGTTGTAGAGGCAATTTGTCTTGCTTTTTCATTTCCTTCTCTAATAATTTTATCAACTTTTTCAGGATCTGCTTCAAACTCTCGTCTTTTCTCTTGTATTGGTTTCAACTCTTCATAAATTGCATTACTCAAAACCTCTTTCATTTCAAAATAACGAATTCTTTTTTCTCGATAATCAATAACAAATTTTACAAACGTTTCTTTATCAATAAACAATTTCAGAAGAGTAAAAAGATTGCCCACACCACCTTTCTCCGGAATATTACCCCCTACTGTACCACTATCTGTTGGAGCTTTTGCTAATTTTGCTTTGATTGTTTCTAAATCATCAGTTAAATTAATATAACTTCCTTCGACAGATTTACTCATCTTCCCTTCGCCCAAGAGTGAGGGCACATACTTCCCCTCCGTCTTAAAACTTTTTGGTTCTGGAAAATCCATCCCATATTCTTGATTCATCTTCCGAGCAATTTCTCTTGTCACTTCCATATGAGGTTCTTGATCAATACCAACGGGCACATCCGAAGGCTTATATAACAACATATCTGACGCCATAAGAATTGGATAGTTAAGCAGTGCCATGGTTGCATCTTGTGGATACTGTTTTACTTTTTCTTTAAATGTTGGCAAGTGTTGCATACGGGCTACTGTCACAAGACTTGAAAGATAAAACGCAAATTCCGCATGATGGGGATTAGATGCTTGTTGAAACAAAATGCTTTTCTGTGGATCAAGACCAGCTGAGAGATAATCGACAATCACTTCTCGTCTATTTTTTCTTAACTCTTCCACATGATAAGGCGTTGTTATTGCATGCAAATCTGCAACCATATAGAGGGCTTCATATGCCGAATCATCTTGCAATGCAAGCATCCCCTTAATTGCACCCAGATAATTACCTAAATGTAATCTTCCGGTTGCTCTAATACCTGCTAATACTCTCTTTTTCATAATCTTATTGTACCATTAAATCACGGAAAAATCGCTTTACATTCTTTGGTATCTCTTTCTTCTTTGATTTGTTAATAAGATCAATCACCGCGCTGCCAATCACCGCGATATCCGCTGACGCTGCAAGCATTTGCACATGTTCTTTTTTTGAGATACCAAATCCAACGGCAATTGGAACTGAAAAGTAAGTACGCATTTCCCGTAAATAACTCTTCAACATCGGATCCAACTGATCCTTAGCGCCAGTTGTCCCTTGCCTTGCAGTACAATACACAAAACCATTTGCAACTTTTGCATTTTTCTTTAATCGATTTCCTGTTGATGCAGGAGACAATACTTGAATAGTATGAAGATCATACTTTTTACATAAAGCGAAAAAGTGTTCTTCATCTTCCTCATCAAGTGGCATATCCGGGACGATAAGCCCACTTGCTCCCGCAGTTTTTGCATCACGACAAAACTTCTCAACACCGTAGACAAAAACAGTATTGTAGTATGCCATAAATAAAAGTGGTATTGAAACTTGAGACGACAAACGCTTCATTACAGTAAATGCATCTTTCACTTTTGTGCCGTGCGCCAACGACTCTTCACACGCTTTCATAATTGTTGATCCATCAGCAAGTGGATCAGAAAAAGGAATTTGTAATTCAACAATCGAGACACCGCTTTCTACCATTGTTTTGACAATTGAAACCGTTTCTTCAAGACTTGGATACCCGATGACAACATGCGCCATAATGCCAATTGTTTTTCTTTGTTTTATTTCTTGTAATTTTTCTTCTAACTTTTTCATATTCCCTCCTCCACCACCTCTTTCAAAAATGCATAAAACTTTTTATCTTTAAAAGCTTTTGCCAAAATAAATAAATCTTTATCGCCACGTCCAGACAAATTGACAACAATAATCTTTTCTTTCGAAAGTGTTGGTGCAAGTTTGAGACAATAAGAAACAGCATGGGCTGATTCAAGTGCTGGAATTATTCCTTCTGTTTTTGCAAGTAATTGCACAGCTGCCAAAACTTCTTTATCAGTTGCAGAAACAAACTTAACCCGCTTAGTATTATACAGATAACTTAATTCAGGTCCAATTCCTGGATAATCAAGACCTGCTGAAATGCTATGTGTTTTTTGCATTTGTCCATCACTATCTTGCAAAAAATAAGATTTATATCCTTCAATAACACCAACTTTTCCGTTAGGAAATCTCACAGCATGTTCACCAATCTTTTTGCCTTTTCCTCCTGCTTCAACACCAATCAGTTGTACTGATGATGTCTTGAGAAACTCTGTAAATGCACCCATCGCATTACTTCCGCCACCCACACAGGCAATAACGTAATCTGGCAATTTCTTTTCTTGCTCTTGCAGTTGTTTTTTTATCTCGCGGCCAATAATTGATTGGAAGTCACGATTCATTGTCGGAAAAGGATGTGGACCAAGTGCTGATCCCAAAAGATAATGTGTATCATTGATATTTTCGATCCAATCTTTAATTGCAGCATTTACAGCATCTTTCAATGTTTTACTGCCAAATGATATAGAGACAACTGTTGCGCCAAGTTGTTCCATCAAAAAAACATTTGGTCGCTGTCTTTGGATATCGACTTCTCCCATATAAACAGTGCAAGAAAAACCTAATTTTGCAGCAACAGTTGCTGTTGCGACGCCATGTTGTCCTGCACCTGTCTCTGCAATCAGTCGTGTTTTCCCAAGTCTTTTTGCGATAAGTGCTTGTCCAAGACAATGCGTTATTTTATGTGCACCGGTATGGTTTAACCCTTCATTCTTAAGATAAATCTTTGCGCCTCCCAATTTTTCGGTAAGATTTTTTGCGAAGACAAGAGGTGTTGGTCTGCCAGAAAAATTTTTTAATAAATCCGAAAATTCTTTTTGAAACGTTGCATCCTTTTTGGCAAATTCATATGCTTTCTCTAATTCTTCAAGAGCAGGAATTAACATTTCAGGAACATACCGTCCACCATATTTTCCAAAGTGACTTTTCATTCCATTGCCTCCTTTGCGTTAGAAATAAACGCTTTCATTTTTTCATTATCAATAACTCCATTCGTTTCAATACCGCCAGCAACATCAACAGCAAATGGTTGTACTTTCTTGACGACATTGGCAACATTTTCAGGAGTTAATCCTCCTGCAAGAAACGTTGGAAAATGTTGTGTAATTTTTTTTGCTTTCTTAAAATCTACCATTGATCCTTTTCCTTGAGCTGCTCTATCAAGGAGAAGATATGCAATAGTGTCATTTCGAGCAACCGATAAGGAGTCGAGACTCGGGATGACAAATTTTTTAATTATTTTTCTTTTTATTTTGCTCATATATTTTTCGCTTTCTTCCCCATGCAGTTGAACAAAATCTAAATCAAGCATTTCTCCAATTTCATTCACTTTTTCAAGTATCTCATTTTGAAAAACGCCAACAACTTGCACATCATCCTTTATCACTTCAATAATTTTTTTGGCAGCAATTGGAATAATATATCGTTTGGATGTAGGAGCAAAATTAAATCCTAAAAAATCAGCACCCGCAGTAACTGCTGCTTTGGCATTTGCCAGATTTCGTATACCACAAATTTTTACTCTAACTCTTTGGTTATTCGCTCTCAATGAAGTAAGAAAACTCCTTATATTTCCTGCCTTCATCAAACTCGTCCCAACTAAGACTCCTGTTGCTCCCGCATTTTTATATTGCAAAACTTCATCTGATGAATGAATACCTGAAAAACCAAGTTTGATAAATTTGTCTGGAATTTTTCTAAGCAATGTACATGCAGCATTCACAGCAATAGCAAATGTTTCTAAATTGCGAGCATTCACAGCAATAATATTTGCAGTTGTTGCAATTGCTTTTTCTAAGTCTTCTTCATTATTAATTTCAACAACCGGCTCTATTTTGAGTGATAGACAAAGTTTTACAAATTGCTGCAATGTTTTTGCATCAAGTAAACGCGCGATCAAAAGTAATCCGTCAGCTCCGACTTGTTTTGCTTGATAAATTTGATATGCATCAATCACAAAATCTTTTTGCAAAACTGGAATTCCCACTCGCTTTTTTACTTGTTTAACAAACGCTACGTCGCCTTTGAAAAAATGTTTTTCCGTAATAATTGCTATTGCATTTGCACCCGCTTCTTGATATATTTTTGCTCTTTTTAATAAATCTTCTGGTGAGCCAAGTGATGGGTTTGTCGGTGACGCAAATTTTATTTCTGCAATGAGAGAAATTCCCTTGTCATTTCGAGAGACTGATAAGGAGTCGAAAAAACTCACTCCACCCTGCTGTTTTGTTGAAAAAGATCCCTCGACTTGTTGCTTGTTCGGGATGACAGAAAATCGTCTTTTTTCTATTTCTAAATCTTTCTTTTTTTTCTTAATAATCTCGATTAAAATATTATGCATACTTTTGTGTCTCCTTTATAAGATTTTGCAGAATTTTTTTTGCAAGACCACTATCAACGGTGTGTTCTGCCATTGTTATTCCTTCTTCAATTGTTTTAACTGTTCCAGCAACAAGGAGCGCAACGGCACTATTTATAATAACAATATCTCGCCTGGCTCCTTTCTCACCATGCAAAATTGCTTTGAGACTTTCAGCATTTTCCTTCGCAGATCCTCCAATAATTTCTTTCTTTGACGAATAATCAAAACCAAATTTCTTTGGATCGATTGTTGTTTGTTTGATTGTATTATTCTCTATCGTAAAAATGTCAGTTTTGGCAAAAACACTTATTTCGTCCAAACCATCTTGACTGCTTGCAAGAATCAATTTTTCATAATGTAATCGCTTTGCCACTTCCACAAGTTTCTCAGCAACGACAAAACCTGGAACACCAATAAGTTGACGACTTACTGATGCTGGAGAAAGAAAAGGACCGAGAAAATTAAATATAGTTCTTATTTTTAATTCTTTTCTGACTATTGCAATATGCTTAGTTGCTGGATGAAAAAGTGGTGCAAAAAGAAAAACCATACCAACTTTATCACAAACTGCCCTTGCTTGTTCGGCTGTTAGTGAGATATTGACACCCAACGCTTCTAACACATCAGCTGCTCCTGATTTGCTACTTGCTGCACGATTCCCGTGCTTTGCCACCTTAACACCACATCCCGCAACCACAAATGCCACTGCTGTTGAAACATTAATACTATTACTTCCATCTCCTCCTGTTCCGCAGACATCGATTGCGTCTGATAAATCAACACGAATCATCTGTGACCGCATTGCTTGAATAAAACCAATAATTTCATCAGACGTTTCACCTTTCATACGAAGCGCTACCAAAAACGCAGCAATTTGCGTCGAGAGTACCTCGCCTTTCATAACAGCTGCCAAAAAATGCTTTGTGTCATCTGTTGTGAGATTTTGTCTTTCAAATAATGAATTAATAATTTTTGTTACATCCATAGTTATTTTGAAAATAAAAAATTCGCTAATATTTTCTTCCCCGCTTATGTTGCAAAAGATTCCGGATGGAATTGAATCCCTTCAATTGGATAATTACGATGTCGTAAACCCATAATTTCTTTTGTATCTTTTGAGAAAGCACTAATAACAAAATCTTTCGGTAAAGATTTTCTATCAACAATAAGTGAATGATATCGCATACCTTCTATCCCCTGTGGAATATCTTTAAAAACTCCCAAACCATCATGCTCAATAACACTTATCTTTCCATGCATTGGCACTTTTGCCGGAATCACTTTCCCACCAAAATAATGAGCGATACCTTGCATACCAAGACAAACCCCAAAAACCGGCGTTTGTTTACCAAGTATTGTTATCACATCCGCACAAACACCAAAATATGCTACGTCACTCGCATCACCCGGACCGGGGGAAATAATAATTTTGTCATAATTTCTCTTTTTTATTTCAGTAAGCGACAGTTCATCATTTCTCACCACATCCAACACAAAATTATTTTCTTTCTCACTCAGAAGTTCACCAACATATTGGTAAAGATTAAAAGTAAACGAATCGTAATTATCAATGATTAAAACTTTCATAAACTGAGTACCTTTCGCATCGCAGCTAATTTATTTATTATTTCCTCATACTCTTTCTCTGCAACTGAGTCGTAAACTATACCGCCGCTTGTCTGCGCATATGCATAGGTTTTCACGATGAACAATGAGCGTAATGCAAGAGCAAAAGTACAATCTCCATTAAACCCAAACAGTCCCACACCAGCGCCATAAGGACCCCGCGCTTCTGGTTCATTCCTGTCAATAATTTTAATCGTTTCTACTTTAGGAGTTCCACAAACAGTCCCCATTGGGAAATTACTCGCAAGACCTGAGAACATATCTTCATCCTTTTTAATAAGTCCAACTACTTCGCTAGAGATATGTTGGACGTGACTAAATTTCTTTATTGTCATGAGATCTTTTACTCTCACTGTCCCAAATTGCGCTACTCTTCCGATATCATTTCTCTGCATATCAATAAGCATATTATGTTCAGCTTTTTCTTTGGGATCATTGAGAAGTGTTCGCGCTAGTTGTTGGTCTTCTTTTTCGTCAATGCCTCGTCTTATTGTTCCAGCGAGCGGTCTTGTTGTCATCTCGCCATTTCGTAATGAAAATAACAATTCAGGACTTGCACCAATAACTCTTTTCTTGCCAAATTTCATATAGTACATAAAAGGAGACGGGTTAACCTCTCGTAATTTTTTATAAATTTGCAACGTGTCTCCTTTGATCTCATACTCTGTCTTAAATCCTACTTCGCATTGAAATGTATTGCCTGCTTTTATTTCTTCTTTAACTCGTTCAACAATCTTGGCATGTTCTTCTTTTGTGAGTCCATCTTTCACAAATCTAATTGTTAATTTTTGTCTCTTTATTTTTGTTTTCATAATTTCTTTAACCAAAGACAGCCTGTTTTTATCGTAATAGAAATAAAAAAGCTCCCCGGTAATTTTGTCAAAAATCACCCCATCGGTATAAACACCAAAGAGAAATTGATCGAATAATTCATGCACTTTAACAGAAACGCTTGGTTCAAAATAATTTATTGCGTCATAACTAAGATACCCAACCAACCCACCAGCATAATTTTTAGCAATTATATCTTGCGGCATTATTTCCCGTAGAGCAAAATAGGGATTCTCAACAGGATATTTTTCCTCGTCAAAAAACAAGGTATTCCCGCGTGCAGAGATAACATGTCGCGGATCAAACCCTATGATCGAATACCGTGAGAACTTCCCTTCTTCACCCAACGATTCAAAAAGAAAACATGTATCAAAAATCTGTTCTACTTTCTGAAATAATTCATAAAAATTCACATCTTCTGCGAACTTTTTATATGTTGGTTTTTTACTAATTGTAATCTTTGGTAATTTTCTCATTTTATAGCTAAACTAGCGCTTACTATGATAGGACAAAATTGTTGTGTCCAATCACAAAAAAGCCCTTGACAAACCACCATACAATGATGATCTGACAAGGGCCTTATAAAAAGACGGTGCCACCTTGTTTGTGACTTATTCATGACGTGCTCCGATGCTTCGACACACGTTACAGTCTGTTATACAGGTTCGTCTCTGTCGCATTATGTATTTTGCGAAAGCTCCCCAAGTCCAACACTTTGGATCAACACTCTTTCCCTATTATATGAAAACCTGTCAGTGTTTGTCAAACATTAGCCTTCAATTGCATCTGTTTTGATTTAGTTATCAAGAGTGACTTCTCCTTTTTTAGCAATCATACCACTCATTGGGAGACTAAACTAAAATGTTGTTCCTTTTCAACAAAATTTACCTTAGCCTGGAAAAACCAAAATTGCTATATATTGTTATATTGCAAAATGCATTATCTATGATCTATTCTATATTTATATGGATAAACAGCAACAAAATACTCCTATTCAACCAACAACATCAGAACAGCAGGCAGAAAAATTGGTTCAATCAGGAGCATCATCGGCTAATCAGAATAAATCGAGCACAGCTTGGATAATTGGCGTAGTCATATTAATAGTTATTGTTGGGTCTCTTGGTGGCTATATCTGGATGCAAAGAAAAGCAGAACAAGCAAAACTCGAAAAGCCAACGGCTAAAATTGGCGTCATGCTACCTTTCAGCGGTGGTACGAGTACTGCGGGCTATGGCATTCTTAAAGGTGTTGAGTTAGCGAAAAAACAACTTGGAGCAACAAATATTCAATTGATCCAAGAGGACTCAAAATGTGACCCTGCAATCGCTGCTCAGGCAGTCAAAAATTTGGTAGACAAAGGTGTTGTGGCAATTATCGGTGAGGCTTGCTCAAGTGCTACTTTAAAAGCACTGCCAGCAGCAAATAAATATCATGTCCCACTGCTTAGCCCTGCTTCTAGCAGCCCACAACTAAGTCAAAAAGGTGACTATTTCTTTAGAGTTGTCCCTCCTGATCAATATCAAGGTGAGTTCGTTGCGAAACTACTCTATAATCAAAAACATCTCCGTACTGCCGCTATCTTGCATAGTGATGAAGCATACGGCAATGATTTAGCTGGTACCTTTACCAAAAGTTTTGAAGCACTTGGCGGCAAAGTATTAACAAACCAATCATTTGAAACTGGCGCCATCAGCTTACAACAGCAAGTTAATGCCATTAAGGTTACTAACCCACAAGCTGTCTACCTCATTTCTAATTCTGCTCCACCTGCTGCTTCTGCTTTGCAATTGTTATATGCGGCGGGTGTTCATGTACCAATGTATGGTGGAGACTCTCTCTATGATGGTGTAATTGCTTCAACTGCCAAGCAAGCCGCTGAAGGATTTACTGTTACGAGTTTCTCAATAGGTACTAAAGCATTCCGACAAGCATTGGCTGATAGTAGTTCTTCATCAGGACTGACCGTGAATGCACCTGAAGGATATGATGCTTTCCATGCTATTTATGCTGCATTGCAAAAGGGAGCAACAACTGGCGAAGAAGTGAAAAATATACTACCAAGTATAGAGTTTGACGGCGTATCAGGACATATTAAATTCGACGAATACGGTGAAGTCTCTCAAAATTATAACTATACTACTCTGGAACTTAAGGATGGCGACTTTGTTCCTGTGGAACAATAATCTGCATAGCGCGAGATAAGCCAGGCCGATTGGCCTGTTGGCTGCGGAAATAAGGCCGGAAAATGCGCATAAAAGAAAAACTTATCATACTGTTGCTGGCGGTCGGTTTATTGCCTTCACTCTTAGTTAGCATTATTGCCTATACTGTCATTAGTCGTGAGCTAACAACAAATACAATGGATCGACTCGCGAGTATTGCCGTTGGTCAGCATCAACGGCTGAGTGCAGTCCTCGAAGGAGACAAAGAAGATACAATACAGCTGACACTTAATTTTTCATTACAAAATGCCCTGAATCAGTATCTCTCTAACCCCACAGTAATCAACAAATCTGCATTGGTGCAACTCCTTCGCGATGCAAAAGCTGGGTCTCCCAATATAAAGGCTCTCTCTATTACGGATACAAACGGCATAGTGATTGCTAGCACAATAAGCGAGAGTCAGGGTAAAAAGCTACCTAGCGATGAATATGTGGTTCGTTCGGGGCAGCAGGCAACTGTCAGGCTGCGTGATGATCCGCGAGATGATATCAACAAATTATATGTTACCACCAATATCGTGACTGGTAAAAAACAGTTAGGTGTTATGGTTATTGCCTATGGTCTAGGAAATATTGTATCAATTATACAAGACTATGCTGGACTTGGTAGTACTGGTGAAACCGTTATTGCAGGCCAAGAATCTGGTAAAGTCATTTCTCTTTTTGCCCTGCGTTTTGATAATGACGCTGCCTTGCATACGAAACTCGATAACCTGCACCTTTTTCCAGCCAAGGAAAGCGTTAATCAAGATCTGACTGATTACCGAGGTAAGCAGGTTATGGTTGCCACACAACCTATTGACGCCGCTGATTGGGTTATGGCAACCAAAATCGATCGAAGCGAAGCCCTAGCATCAATCACCATATTGCGCAATGCCGTTCTTATCATTTTTTTAATCTCAGCAGTCATTATCCTTCTTATCGCAATCTATTGGGGACGTTTCTTTTCTGCGCCTATCGTCGCTCTCACTAAAAAAACCCAAGCTATTGCATCAGGAGATTTTTCTCAACGTATCGCGGTAGACTCATCCGACGAGATTGGAATACTAGGGAGGACCTTTAATGAAATGACCAATAAGTTGGCCGAATCGTATCGAGCTCTTGAACAAAAAGTACTTGAACGCACCTCGGTCCTTAACCAAAAGCTTAATGAACTACAGGAAGCTAAGGCCAAAGAAGATGCCATCTTAGGCAGCATAGGCGAAGGGATGATTGTAACCAACAATGTTGGTACGATTCTGTTGATCAACACTATTGCAGCTGAACTTCTTGGCATAGACCAAGCAGCATCAGCTGGCAAAGCCGTTGCTGCCTTTCCTCTCTACGATCAAGCAGAGACACTTATCCCCCTCCAAGCTCGACCAATCCAAATGGCGCTAACAACCGGTCACAAAGTAATCGATGAGATTAAATCTATACAAGGAAATGTCAAACGATCGCTTGGTATCACAGCAACGCCAGTCATCCAGCAAGGCAGAATTATTGGCGCTATCCAAATCATCCGAGATATTACCAAAGAAAAAGAAGTAGACCGCATGAAAACCGAATTTATTTCGATTGCCTCCCATCAACTACGTACACCACTCTCAGCTATTAAATGGTTTAGTGAGATGCTTTTAGCTGGTGATGCTGGCGAACTAAAGCAGGAGCAAACCGACTTTACCAAAAATATCGCCGCATCTACCGAACGTATGATAGACTTGGTTAACTCTTTGCTGAACATTTCGCGTATCGAATCCGGCAGAATCATCATTGATCCCAAGCCAACTGACCTCCAAGAACTCGTGCAAGGCATCGTCAACGATCTAAAAGCTAAAATAGATGGGAAGAAACAAAACTTAGTCATTAGCGTGCACTCAGGCCTGCCAAAAATCAATCTCGACCCGCATTTAATCGGGCAAGTCTATCTCAACCTGCTCACCAATGCCATAAAGTATACCCCCACTGGCGGTGATATCTCAGTACTCATATCGCGTAAAAACGACCAAATTATTTCACAAGTAAGCGATAACGGTTATGGCATCCCCAAATCACAGCAAGCAAAAATGTTCCAGAAGTTTTTCCGAGCGGAAAATATTATTAAAATCGAAAGTGATGGTACGGGTTTAGGTATGTACTTGGTTAAGGCAATTATTGAATCTTCAGGTGGGAAAATTTGGTTTGAGAGTGAAGAAAACAAAGGAACAACCTTTTGGTTTAGTCTTCCTTTTTCAGGTATGAAAGCCAAAGCTGGCGAGGTAACCCTGGGAAGTTAACGTAGAAAATTCTTTTACTTTTTTAGTGAAACGAGGATTGCGAGGATGGGAACAATAATTGCCCAATATTCAACTTTTATAAAAAAGAACGTATGATTTTTCTTAAAAACTACTTCATGTCCTGTTTTTTTATCGATAAGTGTTCGTCCGGGTCTTTTATTTAAATATCTTCCAAGAAACCACATGCTGATAGACGCAAGAATAACTGCAAAGACTTTTGTCCAATCATTTGTTTCGTAAAAATAAGGACCAAAAATAGCATTGCCGAGTGTTTGTGTAAGCACAAAAGCAGCACCCACCAATAACGGAACAACAATCCCCCAACCAGTCCATATTGCAAATAGCATAAAGTGATTATAACACAACAATAAATCCAGCGTATAGTATAATAACAACTATGCAAAACACCTATCAAAATCTCCCAGAAAAATTTTTGGAACGACTCAAAAAATTATATGGTGAAAAAGAGTTAAAAATGGTTTTACAGGCAATAGCAACCAAACCTTTGCCATCATTTCGTACGAATACACTCAAGATAACAACAGTAGAACTCACAAAAATGTTACGCGATCAAGCATTTATTATTGAAGCAATTCCTTGGTATCATGATGCGTTTCTCCTAAAAAACAGATCAATCAGAGAACTGACAGAAACAGCAATGTACAAACAAGGATTTCTTTATATTCAAAATCTCTCAAGCATTATTCCTTCTTTAGTTCTTGCTCCAAAACCGCAAGACAAAATTCTTGACCTTTGCGCTGCACCAGGCAGTAAAACCACCCATATTGCTTCCCTTATGGCAAACAGCGGAGAAATTGTTGCAAATGATCTTAGTCGTCAACGCCTTTATAAACTGAGCGCCAATTTGATAATGTATGGCATCACCACGATAAAAACGCTCAACATACCTGGACAAACACTCTGGAAAAAATTTCCAGAATACTTTGATAAAACACTTGTCGATGTTCCTTGTTCCATGGAAGGACGCATCGTTCTTTCTGATCCTGAGAGTTATCAAGATTGGAAACTTGGAAAAATAAAAGAATTGGCAACAAAACAAAAATACCTGTTGCGATCAGCTATTTCCGCGACAAAAGTTGGTGGGACAATTGTCTATTCAACCTGTACTCTTGCGCCTGAAGAGAATGAAGGAGTAATCGATTGGATTTTAAAAAAAGAAGGAAATGCAGTTGCAGTTGAAAAAATAGAGATAGATAAGCTTGATTGTGCTCCGGGAATAACATCTTGGAACAAACCATATAATCCACAGGTAGCAAAAACAAGCCGTATTCTTCCATCAACAACGATGGAAGGATTTTTTGTTGCGAAGTTACGCAAAAAGAAATCCACGCTCTCCTCGCTCCTACACTTTCCTCATGCTATCGAGCACCACACCAATAACTATTAAAATAAAGCCTAACCAGACATTCGCCAAAACAGGAAACCATGCAGCCAAAAGGAATCCAAGACCAAGAGCAAAAAGGCTATGCATCATGACATGTAGCGTGAAGCACGATTTCATTTTTTTATCCATTGCTGTGTCACCTCCCTTCTATCTGTAGTGTTTCACGACTAAAAACGAATGTCAATGACAGAGACACTCCACGCCATTCCATTATTCAACGATCAGATTGCCTTTCATCCCCATTTGTCTGTGCATGCCGACACTACAATAGAATGCAAATATGCCTGTTTTATCAGGAGTAAATGCTACTGTAGTACTTGCTCCACCTTGAATTCTTTCTGTTCGAACGTTAAGTCCATCAATAACAAAATCATGCGTACCTCCAGTATTGGTAAAGGTCACTTTTACTTTTTGTCCTTTTTTAACTTTGATTTCATTTGGTTTAAAGTAAAAATTACCTCCTTCTACGGTTACATTTTGTATTGTGCTACTTGGACTTGCTGTTGTTGGCTTTTGAGTTTTGGTCATTTGTATATCTGCACTTTTGACTGCACCTTTACTACTTCCAAGCCACAGCACCCATCCTACAATAGCAATAAGAACGACAATACCTCCTACAGTAAAAGGATTTATGCCATTTTTTTGTTCTGATGAAGAACTCTGTGTTTCTGTGTTATCCATTTTATTCACCTCCTCTCTCCTCTTTTACATTATGTGAAAGAGATTTTATTGTGTTGGTTGTGGGCGCATACTGCCACTTTGTCCAACCGCACCGCCAACTCGAAACATCGGATTTAACTGAATATTTTGAGCTGTAATTGAACCATCGCTATTGCTCATACCAAATGCTGCAATTCTATCTCCTTTTTTCAAATCAGATTTGCTTGCAGTATCAGTCTTGCTGATTGTTGTGCTCGTAGAAAGATTGACAATTTTGCTACTGCCATCTTGGAGTTTAATTGTTACACTGTTTGCGTCAACACTGACTACTTCTCCAACAGTCGCACCTCCCATGCCGCTTCTTCCACCAAGACGTCCTTGGCTTCCTTGACCTCTCTGTCCGCCCTGACCTTGCCCATATTGTCCATTACCAAAAGTTATCATCCCGCCTGCTGTTTTACCTTGTTGGTACTTCATCCCACCAAAGAATGCACCGGCTGCAACGACGATAACAATAATAACCATAATTATCACATTATTTTTCATTTTTCTTCACCTCCTTTCAAATCATGAGATTTGAAAGGCTCTCTTGAGTCTTTCATAAGATCTACGATCTGACGGCTCCAGAGTCATGACCTGAGAGCCGCAGATCGAAGGACCTCTCTCTTGCTGAGAGAATCAGTTCTTCACATATTTATCAAAAAAATCTATCGACCGCTGCATTGCCAGTTCAAAATTTGGTGATGAAATATTGTGATCTCCTCCTGGATAGTTATAATATTGGACCACCTTCCCAGCTTTTTTTAATTTTTCAAAAAGACTTTGCGAAAACGCAACCGGAACTTCTTCATCTAATCCACCTGTATGAAGTTGTATAGGCGCAGCAATCTCTGAAAAATAAAAGCTTGGATCAATCGACTGCCAAAAAGTCGGATTGCTTTGAGGTGTTCCATACTGTTTGATTAAACGAGAACGATAATTGTTGCGAAGCGCCATTTGGGTTGGATCGGGTTGGAATGGCACTTGTCTTATCCAATGATTCATCAGATCATCATACGATCCAACAACTCCTCCCCAAATAACAGCAGCTTTAATATCTTTTGGATCAACAACCAGTGAGCGTAGCGTAATATTGCCTCCCATCGAATGGCCCCACATGCCAATACGTTTTGGATCTGCGTCTTTATATTGTTTGAGTGATGCGAGGGCATTGAGAACATCTGCTGCATAGGCGGGAGAATAATATGCTCCTTCAGGATTTCCTTCTGATGAACCATTGCCGCGATAATCGGATTTGAAAACGATATACCCATTGCGAGCAAATGCATCCACATAGGCAACATATCGCTCTGTGGTTTTGTAGACAGATGGTGGAATGTATCCGTGGTTAAAAATAATAACCGGCCACCCATTTTTGGGCTTGGTTCCTTGCGGGACTGTAAGTAATCCATAAATTTTAAGATTGTCTGATTTGTACGATGCGATGTATTGATCGTAATTACTGCCTGGCTGTAAGGTTTGTTCAATGACTAAATTACTACCTGGATAGGATTTTTTTTGCATTGTTTCGATAGACAAAGGATTATCATTTGTTGGCGTACTGATAATCTTCTGTTCAATTGAGGAAGGTGCTATTGGCAGGTGTATATGGTTTTTAACAGCAAGAACGATTACACCAGCTAATCCAAATACCAAAACACCAATTGCAATCAGTCGTAAGTTATTCATATCGAAGTGCTTCTATCGGTTGCAGGTCGGCAGCTTTCTTTGCCGGATACCAACCAAACAAAATCCCAATAGCAACCGAAACAATAAATGCCAACAAAATTGCAATTGGAGAAACAACAAACAATGAGCTACTCAATACAGCATACAGATATGACGCCCCAATCCCGACAAAAATCCCAATAATTCCTCCGCTAAAGGTTAAAATAATCGCTTCAATCAAAAATTGTGTAATAATAGCTTTTTTCTTCGCGCCAAGTGCCTTTCGAAGACCTATTTCTCGTATCCGCTCAGTAACGGTCACCAGCATAATATTCATTATACCAATCCCTCCAACAAGCAAAGAAATAGCAGCGATTCCTGAAAGAAGTGTCGTAAAGGTACCGGTTGTTTGGGACGCGGTATTTAGAATATCTTGCTGGGAAAAAATAGAAAAATCAGCTTGAGCTGGGTTAGTCAGTTTGTGACGGGCAAGAAGAAGATACCCAACTTCATTTTGTGCTTGCGTCATGACATCTGAACTTTTGGCTTCAAGCGCGATTGTATTAAGATAACTTTGTCCAAATAATTGTTTTTGGGCGGTACTTAAAGGAATATAGGCAATATCGTCCTGGTTTTGAAATCCTGTTCCTCCTTTGGCAACAGTTACTCCAATAACCCGCAGTGACACATTGTTAACACGAACTACCTGCCCCACTGGGTCAGCCCCATCCCCAAAAAGATCTGAAACAACCTGTGGACCAAGCACAATCGCTTTACTCATGCTGGTATTATCCTGATCGGTAATAAATGCACCTGAGGCAACTGTCACTTTGTGCACGTCTGCATAGACTGCTGTCGTGCCAATGACTTGAATATTGCTATTATTTCTTCCTGCTGTTACTTGAAGTCGCTTTGAGACTTCAGGAGAAACATTTTGGATGGTTGTAATTTGAGAAGAGGTTTTGATTGCATTCGCGTCATCATTGGTGAGTGTTGTTGCTCCTCCTGCTGCGCCTCGTACACCAGCTTGTGCTACTGAACCAGGACTGACAGTCAAAAGATTTGCTCCTAAGGATTGAATTTGATTTTGGATTGCCTGCTGACTTGCTTGTCCCAAAGAAACAAGCGCAATAACACTGCCAATACCAATAACAATTCCCAAAATAGCAAGTCCTGTTCGTAGTTTGTTAAGCGTTAGTGTCCCAATACTTTCTGTAAATGTTTCTATAAAGTCTGCATTCATTATTTTTTTACCGCTTTCTTTTGATTTTTATTTAAAACGTCTTTTATAATTTTTCCATCTTTGACATGAATAATACGCTTTGCATGGTCGGCAATATCTGGTTCATGCGTAATCATCACGATTGTGTGACCTTCTTTCTCATTGACTTCCTGAAAAATTGCCATGATTTCATCAGCCTGTACTGACGCAATATTTCCCGTTGGCTCATCTGCCAAAAGGAGTGATGGATTCATCGCAAGTCCTCTGGCAATTGCCACACGTTGCTGTTGTCCACCTGACAATTGATTAGATGTATGTTCCAAACGATTTCCAAGTTCAACCATTTCTAAATATTTTTTTGCTTTCTCTAATCGTCTTTCTTGTGGAATACCTGCATAGCGCATTGGCAACATAACGTTTTTGAGCGCTGAAGTTCTGGGAAGAAGATTAAATGCTTGAAAGATAAATCCTATCTTGCGATTTCGAATATCTGCGAGTTGATCATCTGTCAGGTTTTCGACATTTTCACCATCAAGAATATATGTACCGCTTGTTGGCGTATCAAGCGCACCAAGGATATGCATCAAGGTTGACTTACCTGAACCAGATGGTCCCATGATAGCAACAAATTCACCTTTCTTTATCGTAAATGATACATCAGCTAACGCAACTGTTTCCATTGCTTCTGTTTTATAAATCTTTGATAAATGGGAAACATCAATAATTATATTAGCCATAAAAAGCGTTTATTATTGGCCTCGTCGAAAAACTACTCCCCCTCCGCCACCAAAACCTCTTCCACCACCAAGCCCACTAAATGGTGAACTGCCAGTACTACCTCCTGTTGCACTCGTCTGGGAAACAATACTTGTGACAACCGTATCTCCTTCTGATAATCCTGAAGTGATTTCAGTAGTACTATCAGATGTGATGCCTGTCTCAACCGGAACGGCTGTTACTTGTCCATTTTTCAAGACCCGGACTGTTGGGGTACCATTGGTTGTCTGAATTGCGCTTGTTGGGACTTGCAACACATCTTCTTTTCTGTTGGTTTGAATAATAACAGATGCAGTCATACCAGGTTGAATAGTAGCTGGCGGCTCAACAAGACTAATATACACATTGTACGTCACGACACCAGAACTTGTTGTACCGATGGTATCAACACTCGTAACAGTTCCGACAAATGTTTTGTCAGCAAAAGCATCAAGGGTTACTGTTGCCTTCTGCCCAACATGCACATTGGGAATATCAACTTCACTGACCTGTGCTTTTATGGAAAGCATTGAAAAATCACCAATCACAAGCACTGGAGAACTACTTGTACTTGAAGAAGACGATGTTGTTGTCGCAGAACTATTATTTGTATTACTCGTATTATTATTTACCGCAGAGACACTGCTGCCGACAAGTACTGAAAGATTTGCAACAGTACCACCAACAGGAGCAGTGACAATCGCATTCTGTGTTGCCTGATATGCAAGTGATGCATTGTTTAATGCTGCCTGTGCCTGACTAATGACTCCTTGCTGATTTGTATAATCTGCCTCAGCTTGCAACCAATCAGCATTTTCCTCAATATATGTCGGATCACTTTTCTGTTGATCACTTGGATTTGAGATTCCTTTATCATTGATAAAAGTTTGATTTGCTTTAAAGAGCGCTGATTGTAATGAGTTCATTTTTGATTTTGCTGTATTCAGATTGTTTTGAGCTGAGAGATAATCTGCATAGGCTGATGCTTGCTCTTGAGGAGTTGCGGTTGCGTTTACTTGAAACAAATTTTGCCCTGCACTCACGGTATCACCATTTTTAACAGAGACTTCTTGGATAATCCCATCTGCAGGAGAACCAACAGAAACTTGGCTGCCTGCTGCAACACTTCCGCTTTCAGAAACAGCACTAATAATTTCACCTTTTGTGACTTGAGCTGTTTGATATTGCTGTTTTTGTTTGTTTGCGGCACTCACTCGCGAAAAAGCAAACCAGACCACAAGAAGCACCACTGCTATAAGAAGCGCTTTTTTCTTCCATGAAGCTATCAGAAACCAATTAATAAAGCCTTTGATTTTACTCATTGTCCGCATTGTAAAAATATTACCTGAAAACTAGCTGAAATAATTTTATGCAGCAAGTTTTATTGGAAGCTGCACGGTAAATGTTGTACCTTTATTCAGCTGACTCTTGACTTGCATTGAACCTTTATGCTGTGTAATAAACTTTTTGGCAATAGCAAGTCCCAGCCCATATCCCGCAACTGTTGTGGTGGTACGAGAAGTATCAACACGATAAAATCTATCAAAAATATGGACAAGATCGTTCTCCTCTATACCGACTCCTTGATCAGTGACAGAAATGAAAAGCATATGCTCTTTTTTCTTACTACGAAGCGTTATTATTGTTCTTTTTGAACTATATTTAATTGCGTTATCTAACAAAATAACAAATACTTCGCAAAGCATATGAGCATTGCCGACAAGTGTTGTCTCTTCTATGGTATTTTCAATTGCAATATGTTTGCGCGATGCGAGTGGACTGACTCGTTTCAGTGCTGCTTCAATAGTCTTAAGAAGAGAAAGCTGTTGAAAAGAATGAGTATCATTGTGGTTTCTGTATGATGTCAAATCAATTAAGCTGTCAGACAGTGTTTGGAGCTTGACGACTTCTTCCAGATTACTTGCTAACAATTTTTTTGCGTCTGCTATTGCGAGTTTTTTATCACGCAAGTTTACCTCAATCTCTGAACGAAGCGAGGTGAGCGGCGTTCGTAACTCGTGCGAAGCATCAGTAATAAATCTATCTTGCTCATCAATCATAACCCGAATAGGCCTCAGCGTTCTTCCTGCCAAAAAATAGCCAGCTCCGCCAGCCAAAAGCAAAATGCCAAGATTAATCAAGCCTAAAATAATAAGTAATCGCTTTCGTGCTTCTACCAAAAGTGCCGGATCATACTGAGGAAGTGGCAAGGCAGCAGGAAAAGATTGCATGATTTGTTCGAGACGCTCTCTCCTTACTTGTTGGAGACGATCAAATCGATCAAGTTCCTGATTTATTTCAAAAAAGATTATTGCGCTAAAAAAAACGCTAATCACCATGATAATCAGAAGATACCAAGCGGTAAGTTTTAAACGGGTTGATTCAAACATTTATGTATTTCCTATCTTATACCCAAATCCCCTTACGGTATGAATAAGTTTTTCTCCTTTCGGGTTGCTGTCGATTTTATCGCGAAGATGTTTGATATAAACTTCAACAGAATTTGGTAATACATCAGCATCATAATTCCAAACATGATTGATAATTTGTTCTTTGGTGATAATTTTGCTTGGATGGCGCATGAGATATTCAAGCAGGGCAAATTCTTTACTGGAAAGATGAATGCCTTTGCCGCTGCGTTTTACTTCATACGCAATAGTATCAAGCGTGAGATCGCCAATTCGCAGCAGTGAACCGGTTGTTTGTTTTGGTCTTCTCGTCAAAACACGAATTCGTGCCAATAATTCAATAAAGGCAAAGGGTTTAACAAGATAATCATCGGCTCCAGCATTGAGTCCTTCTACCCTATCTTCGACCTGTCCTTTTGCCGTAAGCATTAAAATTGGTGTATGAATGTTTTTTTCTCGAAGCGTCTTCACAATTGCGACTCCTTCAATTTCGGGAAGCAGACGATCAAGGATAATCAAATCATACTCTTCACTCATTGCAAAATCCAAACCTTCTCTTCCGTTAAAAACCACATCAACAGCATAATTCTCCTGTTCAAGGCCTTTTTTTATGGAATTGGCAATTTTGTGCTCATCTTCAATAACTAAAATTCTCATGGGTATAGATTATATCAAGTTTGCTGAAAATAGGCTGAAAAACTACTCGATCAATCCGCATTAACTGCCTAATTTAATAAATGCTTAATACTTTCCTGTTTCAATAAGAACAATGGATGTTATTCAGCAATATGTCAATAGTAACCTCGCAAAAACACTCGATCATGCATTGGAAGGCTTCCAAATTATTAGTTTTGATTGGCGTTATTTGTATGTCAATGAAACTGTTGCAAAACAAGGAAGACAAACAAAAGAGAAACTTTTAGGAAACACAATGATGGAAATCTATCCAGGCATTGAAAAAACACCTGTCTTTAGCCAAATCAGTCGTTGCATGCAGGAACGTGTATTTTGCAGTATGGAGAATGAATTCAACTTCCCTGATGGGAAGAAAGAATGGTTTGAACTCCATATGGAGCCTGTACCAGAAGGCGTCTTAATATTCTCGATCAATATTACAGAACGGAAAAAAACACAAACAAAATTACAGGAAGCAAATATCAAAAATGGAAACATTTTAGCGAGCATTGGCGAAGGCCTTCTTGTCACGAATCAAAATGGCAGTATAGTCATGCTGAATCGCGCAGCTCAAGAAATGCTTGGTTATACAACAGAAGAACTGTTGGATAAATCCATAACAACTGTCTTGCCAATGGTTGATGAAGAGGAAAAAACAATAGTAGAAAAAGATCGTCCAATATCGCTCGTCTTAGCAACAAAGAAAACAATTACGAATACAAAAAATTATTACATCCGGAAAAATAGAGAAAAATTCCCTGTTGCTGTGACCATCACACCAATTTTGTCTCAGGAAAAACTTACGGGAACAATCGAAGTTTTTAGAGATATAACAAAAGAAAAAGCAATTGATAAAGCAAAGACGGAGTTTGTTTCCATTGCATCCCATGCGCTGAGAACTCCCCTTGGCATATCGAAAT
>Ga0137404_10000297_pt1 | contig 32481 bp, 27 predicted proteins | sample CZOMad2_1_16fung_FD_108285 | JGI IMG/M metagenome (GOLD analysis project Ga0137404, IMG submission 108285) | Vadose zone soil fungal communities from Angelo Coast Range Reserve, California, USA - CZOMad2_1_16fungal (Illumina Assembly) | ecosystem: Environmental > Terrestrial > Soil > Vadose... | reverse complement strand
GCCGGAGACGAGCCCCTCTGCCTCCCGCAACGCGGCCTCGATCATTTCTCTTTCATGGTCTATAAGGTTCGCGACCAGCGGAACACTCGTCGCGGCAGTCTTCGGAGTAACCGGCGTTAGCCACGTTTCATCTACACAAAAGGTTTCCCCATCGCTCAGAATCACGGCGCGCTCGATTACATTCTGCAATTCGCGAACGTTGCCGGGCCAGTCGTAAGTCTGGAACAGGTCCAGGGTCCCCTTATTTATGTTTCGAATCTTTTTACCAGCTGCTTGGGCGTAACGATCGATCAGGTATTCGACCAACAACGGAATGTCGTCGACGCGCTCGCGCAGGGCAGGTATTCGGATCGGGAAAACATTGAGGCGGTAGAACAAATCCTGTCGGAAGGTGCCTTCAGCCACGGCTGCACTCAAGTAGGTATTTGTAGCCGCGAGTACTCGTACATCCACCGAAACTGTTTGACTTCCACCGACTCGTTCGAATTCCCGCTCCTGCAGAACTCGTAACAACGCAACCTGTGTCTCCGGTGGGAGTTCGCCAACTTCATCGAGGAAAACCGTTCCTCCGTCAGCCGATTCAAAGCGTCCCAGACGCCGCTGAAATGCTCCTGTGAAGGAGCCCTTCTCGTGGCCGAAAAGTTCGGAGGCAACCAGCGCAGGCTGAATAGCCGCGCAGTTTACTCGAATGAAGGCGCGGGTCGAGCGCTTGGACAGATTGTGAATCGCGCGAGCAATCAATTCTTTTCCGGTCCCGGTCTCACCTAATATCAGGACTGTAGAATCAGTGGGAGCTACTTTTGACACTTGCGCCAGCACTTGACGCAGTCCTGCGGAAGAGCCAACGATTTCTTCGAACATCGAAGAGCGTTCGATTTCTTCCCGTAACGCGACGTTTTCGTTTCGCGTCCTGTCTTCGGCCCTCTTTCGATCATCGATATCGGTTCCCGTCGCGTACCAGCGTATGAGGCGTCCTTGTTCATCCCGGAACGGGTTGTAACGGATCAAAAACCAACGATACTGACCATCCTTCCTCAGGGCTCGTTGTTCGATTTCAAAAGGGAGACCGCGTGAAAGGGCCGCCTGGCGTTCCTCCCGCAGCCTCGCGAGGTCTTCCGGATGAAAGATTTTTTTGCGAAAGTCTGATGCGATCACGTCTTCCATCGTGAGGCCGGTATAGTCGAGCACTGCCTGGTTCGCGTAGATTGGAGTGCCGGCCGGATCCTGTATGACAATGGTCTGTGGTATGGCATCGGTAATCCGGCGAAGTTCCCGTTCGTCTTGCCGCAACTTCTCTTCCGTCTGCTTGAGGTCGTCAATGTCGGTATTGGTTCCATACCATCGGGCAATCTCGCCGGACTCGTCTTGCAAGGGTTCTACTCGGATGAGGAACCAGCGGTAGGCTCCATCGTGACGGCGGAGGCGCGCTTCGATTTCGCCTCCTTCCCCAGAAGCTACTAGCGTCCGCCACTCGTCCAGCCACTTCGGCAGGTCTTCGGGATGAATTGCGACTTTACACCCCACGCGCTTTACTTCTTCGGAAGAGAGACCCGTGTAGTTGCACCATCGCTGGTTAACAAACTCGTTGGAGCCATCCGACAAATTGCACCACGCCAGCGTTGGAATCGTATCGAGGATCTTTCGCAGCCGCGCCTCCGATTTTTTCGCCTCGCTGTACGCCTTCTCTAAATCCTCTCGGTTTTGGTACTGCTTGGACACATCGCCGTTTTGTTTCTCTCCAGGCGTGACTACGAGCATTTCAGACTCATTTACCCTTTCCGCAGGGGCGGTCGAGGCTGTTTCGTGATGAGACTCCGGAGCGTTCATGACTTTCCTATCCTGTCCTCTTGCTGCATAGATTCTCTCAAGTGCATGCTCGTTTCAAGATGGTCCCCACATAGGAGGAGAAAGGCGGACGTGGTTTCCAGCTGCGTTACTGCTAAAGAAACGCGGAGACGATTTGTTCGGCGTCGCGTTAAGCCACGAGTGTTGTCCCTGATCGCCTACCGCGACGGCCGGAAGCTACACGCGAGAATCGAAAACACGTAAGACAATACGGACCCTCGCCATGCCTTCGGCGAAAGATACCAATGACGTGATAGTAAGCGAACGCTGCACAAAGTGGCAAAACGCAAGATTTACACGCGAAACGCGAGGGCTGGTCCGCGTGCTTTGCACACGTCCCGGACGTAGCGAGTTTTTCTAAGAATCGTTCCTCTGTTGCGCCCGCGGTACGAACACAGGTGAAGCACCATGGAATAGGGGAGGGCGAAGAAAGTGGCTTTGTGCGTCGTTCTCGACATTGGCTACACACTGGTTCTGCGCAAAGGCCACAAAACTCACGAGTCCGAACCGTCGGGTGATTCACGCAATAGTAAGTATGGTCGAAGTCCCAATAATGTGAGGCCAGCCCGATTTTGCCACAATTCTCACAGTAGTTGACCCGGTCACCATGGGGAACCCAGCAGCGGAGACATCTATCCGTTGGGCCAACTTTGTCTGGATCGTAAACTCGAGGCTGCCTAGAGGTCATATTTAAGACGCCGAACGGTTGAGTTCAGGCGGTGCGGGAGGTGGCACGCAACATGCACCGGGCGAAGCTAGTTGAGAAAAGCGCGATCCCGCGCTCACCTCCAACGAATTATGTGGCGGCTAGTGTCATTAGCTCATGTACCCATGGTATTGCCTCGGGATATTCATCTGCGTCAAGAACGAATTCTTGACCACGATCAACACTGTCTAGAATTGTATAATTGTCTTCCAGGTTACCTAGAAAACCAAGGCGTTACTGTCGGCGATCTGTTTTTATTTTTTGGCTGGTTTCGACAAGCAGAGATTGTTAACGAGAGATATCGCTTTGTTAGGAAGGCGCCGGATCTGCATGTAATCTATGGTTGGTTGCCAAATCGGAAGGATACTTCGCGTGCCAACTGTGCATGTGCCGCGATGGGCTGAGTATCATCATCACTTCCACCCCCCTTCCAAGGTTAATGCCCATCTCGCTTGTTTAAAGAACCCTCCATATTCTGCTATTCTCCCATAAGCATGTCAGGCCGCAAAGAAGCACAAGAAGCGCAAGCAATTTATAGAAACTTTTGTGCCTCTTTGTGGCTTTTGAGGCAAAGCCCCTCCTTCGTAATGATCAATGATCGGTTTGGCTCCTCCAAGGCGGTTTCTCCGGAGCTTCCTCCACTTGATATGTATTGCGCGTTGATCCTTCTAGCAGCGTGATCGCTGATCCGCTATTCCTAATCCTGCTCACCAAGCGTTTGGACGTACGTTTGGCCGTACGGATAGAAGAGTTCTTTGCGGCCTTGCTGCCACGCCGTTCTAAGTTCGGGTTCAGAGGTCAATCAAGTTCGCGGAGGGTTCAACCCGCAATCAAGCGAAAGGAGGATTCCGTGTAGACGCCTGGCGTGCGAATATAGCCCTTTCGCTACTTGAACGAATAGGACAGATGGGACTCGAACCCACGACCTCTGCGTTGCGAAAGAAGAGCTTTCAAAAGAAAGGCGGGCCCGTTTTGCGGGCCCGCCCTTGTTGTTGCTGCCAATAAACTTCGCTACCAGGCTTTAGACCTTGAACCCCCCTCAGAACGAGTAACGGAGTTGGATTCTTCCCGAGCGGTAGCTGCGCAGTGTGGTGTTTGGACCACCATTCAGTTCCGGCTGGTTGAAGAAGGTATTGAAAACATCGCCATCGCTGTTTCCACCAACGCTTGCAGCGTCCCAGGTAAAGATCGGGTGATTCAGGACGTTAAAGAAATCAACCCGTATCTCGAACTTGTCGCTTTCCCACGGCGTGAAGGGAACCTTGATGGCCTTGGTCAAGCTGAGATCGAGTCGATTCAGGAATGGCGCCCGTAGCGTATTGCGGCCAACCAATCCCGTGCGGATTGCGGGATCAACAACGAAACGGGCATCGCTCAACGCGATCGGCGTCACGAAGTCGTTCGTGCAGTATCCGGTTGGCGAGGGAACATCACAAAGGTCATTGAAGATGGCCACTGAATTGCGCGGCGCATTGAGATTGTTCAGCGCCGGCCGATCGTTAGTTGCCACTCCATCACCGTTGATGTCAAAGCCACTCAAATAAGCAGTCTCGACCGCTCCAGACTGAACTCTGTAAATGCCGGAGAACGTGAAGCCGCTCGTAAGCCCTTTCACAAAACGATTTTCCGATAGCGAAGGAATATCGTAGAGGAAAGTTAAGGACGCAGCGTGTGGCACATCGTAGCTGGCGACGCTACGATCTGCGCGGCGCCCGCCGAACAGGTTCAATAGATCCGAGGTTCGACTGCTGCCACCAGACGTGACAAACACTTCGCTGTTGACGTCATCGATCGCCTTGGACCAGGTGTAGGCAAAGCGGAAAAGCAGGTTGTTCCGGAATCCCCGCTCAACGCGCGTCTGCAGGGAGTGGTAAACCGAGTCGCCTGCGTTTGTACGCGGCTGAATGGGACCACGCTCCGGGTGAATGCGAAGGCCAGTAGCCGGATTGAGGGGATTTAATTCCTCGTTCAGGAATAGATGGATTCCCCGCGAGCCGACGTAAGCTACGTCAAAAAGCACTCCCCACGGAAGTTGTCGCTGTATTCCGATGTTCCATACAAACGTTTTCGGGTTATGGAGGTTTTGTGTGACGGTCGACACCGTCGCTAGCGGATTCGGATCGGGCGCGATATTCGGCAGCGTGCTGGTGGCATTTGCGAAACCACGGCCTCCGACGGTAGCGCCACGAGTAGTGATCCCAATCGCGTTAGGTGAAGAGGCGACCGTGTTACTCAGGATGTTATTGAAGTAGATGTCATAGTTCACGGCAAATCCGCCGCGGATCACCGTTTGATCTTCCCCAAACAAGCGCCTGCCAAACTTCGGTGTGTAGGCAAAGCTCACGCGGGGAGCAAAGTTATTCTTGTCGCGCTTAACTTCGCAGCGAGTAGTCAACGGCACACCAAATCCACAGAATGCCGGGAAGCGGGCGGCGTTTTGAGCCACCCCGTAAAGCTCGTAGCGCAATCCGAGATTCAGTGTCAGATTCGAACGGGCTCGCCAGTTGTCGTTGATGAAGTAGGCCTGGTTGACCACATTTGGATGGTCGACGTTGTCGCCGAAAACTTTGGACGCAAACGTGCCAGACGTGCCTGAGAAGTTGTCAACGAAGTTGCCGAATGCCGGAAAGGCTGGTGTCTCACCGGAGGCCGCGCTGTTAGTAAACGTGAAACTTCCTCGCGTATTGATCGGGATGAACTGTTTGGCTCGTTGCGTCATTACATCAAATCCCGCGCGGAAGGTGTGGTTGCCGACGGTGTGAGATATGGTGTCCTGAAACTGCCAGTTGTTGAAAATCCGGCCCTGTGGAAATGTTGCATCAGGACCGATGCCGGTTACGCGCGATGCGCTACCGCCGAAAAGGACTTGGGGCGGCGCGCTCAGCAGCTCTTCATTGCGATAGTTGAAGAGCACGTTGAAGCGCCCGTAGCCGAAACGAAATTCGTTTGTTGTGCTTGCCGAGATGTTACGCGTGTAGCTGATGAAGGCATTCTGAATCAGGCTGGGCACGTCCACTTCAGTTCCGGGAAACTGAAGTGTAGAAAACTGCGGCACCTGGTTTGCGAACAGCTGCTTATCGGCCAGGTAACGAACTCCAATGCTGTCCTTTGAGTTTGGCGTCCAGTCGACGCGAAACAGGTACTGTGTATCGTCGACAGGTTGCGAACTTGTTCTCGTTGCCGTTCCAAATGGAATGCTTGGGCGGGCACCTCCTAACGGCACGTTGAAGACTCGAGTTGTGCCGCGTAGATCTCCTACTGTTGCAAGATAGCGGTCCAGGTTCGCGCTCGCGCCAGCCGGGAACAGGCTGCGCAGCGTAGCAAAGCCTTCTGCTGTCGGCACTGCGGGTGACGAGGTCACGCCGCCCGCACGGAATGGCGACCACTGAATTGTGCTGAAGAAGAAGAGTTTGTTTTTCTTGATTGGTCCGCCAAACGAAAAGCCATAGTCATTTTCGATCGTCACCGGTTTTTTTGTTAACCCCAGGCCTGCTTTCTCGAAGGGAGAGAGGGCTGCCAATTTGCTGGGAATAATGACGTCATACACAGAGCCGTGGAATTCGTTTGTCCCACTCCGTGTGATGACGTTCACCACCGCGCCTCCGGCCCGTCCATATTCCGCTGAGTAGTCGCTGTTGAGCACAGTGACTTCGCTGTAACCGTCGCGCAATACAGGTTGATAAAACTGACCCGTGATTGAGTTGTCGTTGTTATCCAGACTATCGATCAATTGATTGTTAGCGCGTGCGCGAAGCCCATTTACAGAAAACTCCGTTCCCTGCACAAAGCCCCCGGCGAGGGGACCAGGATCGACTACGCCGGGAAGAGTGAATACGAGGTTGACGGGATTGAGGCCCTGAACGGGAAGCTCAGTGATCTGCCGCGTCTCGAGCGTGCTGATCCGAGCGCCATCCTGAGTCTGCAATTCGATAACACCACCCGAGGTTACCGTGACCACCTCATTGGGGTTGCCAACTTCGAGCTGGAATGAAGCTTCACTGGTTTGTGTGGCTGCGATCACAACGTCGCGGGTCGCAGACTTAAAACCGGCGGAGCTTACTTCAACCTTGTAAGGTCCGGGATCGACTGCATCGAACCGGTAGCTGCCGTCGGACTGCGAAGTCGTTTCGCGCGAAACGCCCGTCGCTGTGTTCGTAGCCTTCACCGTCGCGCTTGCAACGGCGGCGCCGTTAGGATCAGCAATGTTGCCTGCAAGAAAACCCTTGCTCGTTTGGCCCAGAGCTGCCGTCACTAGTGCGAGCAACAATACAACTGTGCTCGCAAATGCATACTTCGTTTTTGCCATATCTTAACTCCTCCGAAATCTCGGAAATGTCTGTTCGGTTTGATTAGCGACTCACAAAACTCGCTACCGGAGATAGGCAACGGGCAAACGCTGCGCCACGTGTCGAGCAGGACCAATCGCGTGACAAGACGGAAGTCGATCTCGAAGTTTTGAAAACTTCTGATCCAAATCTGTAAAGATATCCATGAACGGGGAAAGTGTGAGGCGGTTCAGGTCTATCCGGAATTTTGGAAGAGACGAAAAGATGTATCCACTAAATCACACGAAAACAAATTGAGCCAACACGATGCTATTGGCGTTTCTTCGTGTGATTTCGTGGATCGTAATTGGCGTGCCGGAAAGCGAGTCCTTTACAAGTACCTTTCCTCGAGCACATTTCGGTGGTGGGTCACATGGCCCGCAATAATGTGGGCAAGGGCATTAACCGTGAAGGGGTTACCGTCTGCGATGCCGGTGCGAGGCCAGTGCTCCCGCGGAAGATTGCGAAAGAACGAAACTGTTGCGAGCCGGACGGTGCGGAACTCGTCAACGTGGCTTGACCAGGCAAAGTCATCAGCTTTCGCAGACGATACTTCCTGATCGAAACCGGGCAGTGGTGCAGTGAAACCGCGGGCGAACCAAAGTGCCCGGAAAAGAAATACTCGCTCAACATCGTTCACGTGGTTCATCACCTGTCGCATGGACCATTTGTCAGGTGCGTAGCGATGCAGGGATGTTTCCTCAGAGATCCCGCTCAGGAATGAAAGCGTTTCATCCAATTGGCTTTCTAGCGCAGTGAGGATGTTCTCTTCCGCAACGAGATTGATATAGCGAAAGTAATAAGGGGCAGCTTCAGTTTGTTGCACCATGGGATTGTTCGATTGCGAAACTTCGGCTTCGATTGTCAGAGCTTGAGGATGTAATAATACAGCCGGCCTCCAACCCGTCAAAGTCCCAAGCGATTAAGGGTCTTAGAGTTGAAATGGTTTTTTGAGGAGCCGGCCGGTCTTTTTTAGGAAGGACGTAACTCTGGAGTCTTTTGAATCTTTTTTCCTCGGTGAGATCTGTGATCGCGGCCCCATTAATGGACGTCTCGGAGTTGGCGAAGCGGAAGCGGACTTAATTGGCCGCTTGCCCTCGCGGTTATCGGTTGGAAGGAAACTCTCGTTCTGGTTTGAGACTGATCGGCCGGGTGCTTTCGGACCTTCCCCATCGTCGGCGGGGGAGCTTTGCGTGGTTGGCACATCAGAGACTGCCGTATCAGGATTGCTTGAGGCTTTCTTTTCCGAGGACGAAGGACCGTCCGGTGCCGAGCCCGATCCGTTGACTATCCTGGCCGATGGCGGATTGCCATTCTGTGAGCCAGTCTGAATTCCGAATACATAAAAGGCCACGACGCTCAGAATCACCAGGGGGATTCCGAGTTGGCCAAAGAGTTTCAATCCAGGTCTTGGTGCTGGCTTGACCGGACGAACGGTCTTGTCGACTAACGCTCGTGGGTCATGAATAAGCGCCGCGCCATCCATGTCACAGAGGCGCTGGTCTTCCTCATAGATGAATTCACATTTGGGGCACCGTTTCATCGGGAAAACTCTTTCGAAATTATCTCAGCCCTTTTGTTTGAGCGCAGACAGAGAAAAAATTACGCTGCCCTCGTATAAGGAATTCACACCTGAACGGCCACAGCTTAGAGGACGCCGGACTACCTGGACGCGAAGTCATTGGTTTTTCAGAGTGTTTTCACCGTTTCCGCCCAGGCCCAAACAATAACGGCGGTCCGAAGGAGTTTACGGCAAAGGACAGGCCACACCCCGCGTTCCGGAGATCGAAATGCAGATTGGCAAAGACCTCCCAGCGCCTCATCCTGAGGCTTCATGGAGTCGAGATCCGTGGTTTCAGCAAGCCGCAAGCCGTAATCCGTAATCGCGGTTTCCCCGTCAAGAAGGCCGATTTCCTTAATGTTTAAGGCCTTTGTTGGGCAAACAAAGGAGGTAGAAAAGCATCCAAAGGCCGGACAAAAACCAGGTCGAAAATCGAGGCATTACGATCTGGAAACGAAAGGGAAAAGAAGAAAAGAATGAAAACGATGAAGCGAACCCTGGCTGCTTTGTTTGCAGCCCTGGTGCTAATGGCGCCGCTGGCAGTCTATGGGGAGACACCATTACCCGCGGCTGGAACCACCCAGTTAGCTAAGAAAGTACGGCATCAATTGAGAATGCTCCCCTACTACGGGGTCTTCGACAATTTGGCCTATAGCATTGATGGTGGGACAGTCACTTTGTACGGGCAGGTTGTCCGGCCGTCGACACGGTCGGATGCGGCGCGTAGCGTAGCGAAAATTGAAGGCGTGACGAGAGTAGTCAATAAGATTGAGGTGTTGCCGCTCTCATCCTTCGACGATCGCGTGCGCGCGCAGACTTACCGCTCGATCGCGAACACCGCTGGATTGCACCGTTATCTAATGGGACCCAATCCATCCATTCACATCGTGGTGAATCGCGGGCACGTTACCCTCGCGGGCGTTGTCAGTAACAAGGCGGACAGTCAGCTCGCGTACATGGCTGCGAGCCGCGTGTTCGGTTCGTTCTCGGTTAAGAACGACCTACAAATCGAGGGACAAAACCAGGCCCGATAAGTTCCTTGCCTGGACCTCAACTCAAGGGCCGGATTGGAAGTATCCAGTCCGGCCCTTTGTCGTTGCGTCCTACTCACTGCTCGCTGTGGATTGTTATATACTGGCCGCTCATGAAAAAGTCTGACTCGCTGACAGCAACCACAGACCGAATTCAAGCCTCTCCAGAATCGCCTACACGTCTTGGTGAACTTGTTGAAGACCTTCGTCGCCTTGAGGACAAACTTCGTCAGGGGGGCGGCACTGAGAAGATTGCACGTCAGCACAAGCAGGGCAAACTCACCGCGCGCGAACGAATAGATCTCCTTCTCGACAGAGACTCCTATTCTCAGGAGATCGGCTTATTGGTCGCTTACGATCAGTATGACGGAGAGGCGCCCGGCGCAGGTGTTGTTACAACCGTTGGTCGAGTGGCAGAGCGTGAGGTAGTGGTCGTTGCCAACGATGCAACCGTTAAAGCCGGTTCGTGGTGGCCGGAAACAATCAAGAAGATTCTGCGGGCCCAGGAGATTGCCATGCGCTCGCGAGTTCCAATCATCTATCTGGTCGACTCGGCCGGGGTGAACCTTCCCTATCAGGGTGGCGTTTTCCCGGGACAGTACGGCGCTTCCCGGATCTTCTTTTACAACTCGATCATGCGTCGTTATCTGAAGGTGCCTCAGATTTCGGCCGTGATGGGACCTTGTATCGCAGGCGGGGCCTATTTGCCGGCGTTGTCCGACACGATCGTCATGGTTGAAGGCACATCGTTTATGGGCTTGGGTGGAGCGAATCTAGTCAAAGGGGCGACGGGACAGACGATCGATAATGAAGCGCTGGGTGGTGCTCGCGCACATAACGAAATTTCCGGCGTTGCCCACTACCGCGTCGCAAATGACCAGGAATGCATTGCGAAAATCAGAGAGTTTGTCTCTGAGTTGCCGTCAAAGTCGCAGTGCGCGGTATCGATCACAGCCGCTGAATACGCAGCGCGGCCGGCGGAAGACTTGTATCGCATTCTTCCTCAGGACCACCGGCAGCCATACAACGTGCGTGAGCTGCTCGGGTGCGTTCTTGACGGTGGGCATCTCGACGAATTCCAGGCAGATTATGCCAAGGAGATGATCACCGGGCATGCGCGAATCCGTGGCATCCAGATCGGATTGATTGTGAACAATCGTGGCATGACGCGCGTTCCCGGAGGCAAGGCTCCACGTTTTGGCGGCATTATTTATACAGAATCGGCGGAGAAGGTGGCTTACTTCATTGAGACCTGCAACCGGCACGAAACACCTTTATTGTTCATTCAAGATGTTTCCGGTTTCATGGTCGGACCCGAGGCAGAGCATTCGGGGATCATTCGAGCCGGCGCCCGGTTTGTCGAAGCGATGGCAACTGCTGGAGTGCCTAAGATTGTGCTGACTGTGAACCATGCTTCCGGCGCAGGCTACTACGCAATGGCCGGTCAGGGTTTTGATCCGGACTTTATTTTTAGTTGGCCTACCGGTCGAATGGGAGTTATGGAAGGTGACTCGGCCGTGCAAGCTGTTTTTGGCAGTGAGTTGGACAAGCTGAAACGAAATGGACAGGCACCGGATGAAGAGCTCGAAGCTGAAATGGACAAAGTCCGGGATACGTATGAGATGGAACTCGATGCCAAATACGCCGCCGCGCGCGGCTTTGTCGATGCGGTCATCGCCCCTGAAGACACGCGTGATGCGTTGGAGCTCGCGTTGCGCACAAGTCTGAATTACAGCGGTCCGCATTTGGGACCTTTTGTGTTGTCCTCAAATGTATAACTTTCCTCGCCACAGGAGCTGCTCCGCCAAATGACACGAAATTGTTTCGTTTCATTTATGGGTTCTAGTTTTCCCGAGTCATCACTTTGCGTTTGGCGCAGGTTGGTGGCAAACTGAAGACAATCCTCCTCGTCAGACCCGGTTCCCTTCAACAATTTCTATCTCGTGCGGGCGGTTTGCTTTGCCTGCGCTTCAAAAGGGGAAACCGTTATGAACAAAACCATCAGTCGTGTGTTTACTTCTCTTATGGTTCTGGCTGTTACTGCCTCGCTAGCGTGGGTGGCGTTGGCGCAAGACCCGCCTGGCAAACAGCCTCAGTCTGCAAACGCGAACAAGCAGGAAAAGAGCAGCGCGCCTCAATTACCGGCGCCAACCAAGAGCACTCCGAAGCAAGAGTCCAAGTCAGTTGAAGTAACGCCCGAGAGCCCAAACGCCTCAGGCGTGAGCGCCGATGCGGCGACTGCGCCGCAGACAGAGAGCAGTACGTCGACGCCCGGGGCGTCCTCGGCAAGTCGAAGGAAAGGAAAAAAGGGTCGCCGAACGGCAGCTTCTGAAGCAATTCCGACCGCGACAATGACTCAGGCAGAACAAACCGATTTGTCGGGCACGTATTCCGGGGTCATGAATTGCGGCGACGCGGGAGTGACCGGAGATACTACACTTACAATCACTGGAAATCAGTTTAGTCTTGCGAATGGCGCCTCAGGTCGAATAATAGCAACTACGACCCATGGCTATACTGCGGTAGTAATGCAATTCGGCGAGGCAACGCCTGCCACTCCTGGAATGGCCCAAGCCGCTGCTACAACGCCGAAGATCATCTCATTGAGAGGGCGCAAGAATGGAGACCGCCTTACCTTAAGTCCAATTTCGGGCGGGCCGCAGTGCTCATTCATGCCATCAGCTGCCGTCGCACGTTCTCGGCGCAATCGTGGCGCCCGACGATTGGCTGCGCCGGCTGCGGCTGCTGAGAGCACCAGCAATCCGGCGTCGGCGCCCACTGTTGTTGAGCCGTCAGCAGGCCCAATGCCGGAGCCAAACATGCCGCGCAAAGCACGAACCGGGCGGAAGAACGCCAACGCTAACGCCAATACCAACAGGAGCATGAATACCAACGAGAACACGGGAACGGGCAATGCAAATGCAAATTCGAATGCTAACGCTGCCCCTTCACCATCACCAACACCCCCGAAGTAAGCAAAGACCGACGAAGTGGCGGGGGTTGACTTGCGAAGGGATTTCATTGAATGGCTTTGCAGTCAACCCCAACCTTTTTGAGATTATTATTCCCGCATATTCGTATTTGCATCCTCGCCGTAAAACCACTAGAGTCGCGATTTCCACCCGTCGCGAAGAACCACAAAGCTTAACGCGACCGGCAGGAATAAATTGAAAATCTCGGTAGAATCTGATTACGCTACCTTTCTTGACTGATTGATGAAACAGCGAATTCGAATTGCAGCTGGCCAGGGATTTTGGGGAGATCTCCTCGAGGCTCCTGTGCGCCAGGTGGAGGAAGGACCGATCGACTACCTCATGCTCGACTATCTCGCAGAGGTGACGATGTCGATAATGCAAAAGCAGCGTTCGCGCGATCCTTCAGCGGGATATGCAAAGGACTTTATTCCCTTGATGAAGCGCATTCTGCCTGCTTGTGCGGAACGTGATATTCGAGTAACCGCAAATGCCGGCGGCGTGAACGTTCCAGGCTGTGCCGAGGCTGTCCGCAATGTTGCGGCCGAGCTCGGCTTAGCGGGAAAAATCCGTATTGGCCTCGTGACAGGCGACGATATCATGGACCGGCTCGATGAGTTCCTTGATCGCGGGATCGAATTAAGGAACATGGACAACGGCGAACAACTGACAACCATTCGTGATCGCATCCAAAGCGCCAATGTCTATCTTGGAGCATGGCCAATGGCACAGGCGTTGGACCAGGGGGCACGAGTGGTCATTACTGGAAGAGCAACCGATACTGGCTTAACCCTCGCACCGATGATCCACGAGTTTCATTGGAAGCAAGATGACTGGGATCTTTTGTCTGCCGGTACGATTGCGGGACATATCATTGAATGTGGGGCCCAGGCTTCCGGTGGCAACTGTCAGTTTGAGTGGCGCAGCATCCCCGATCTGGCAAATGTAGGTTTCCCCATTGCGGAAGCCTCAGCGGATGGAACCTTTGTGATCACAAAGCATGAAGGCACCGGCGGGCGGATCAACATACCGGCGATCAAGGAACAGTTGGTGTATGAGATGGGTGATCCGCGCGAATACATCACCCCCGATTGTGTCGCAGACTTTACGACCATACGGCTCGAGGGCGCCGGTGATAATCGAGTGCGCGTTTTTGGCATCAAGGGACGTCCGGCAACTGAATTCCTGAAGGTATCCATCAGTTATTCAGCGGGCTACAAGGCAGTCGGCACGCTGGTTTACTCGTGGCCCGATGCATATGAAAAGGCGCAGGCCGCGGACAGGATTCTGCGCGATCGTCTCAACGGATTAGGATTGCGATTTGATCAGGTGTTAACTGAGTTTGTAGGCGCGAACGCCACACATGGTCCGCTCGCCGGAGATCCCCCGAGGGACATCGCGGAGGTGCAGTTACGCGTTGGTGTGCGCGGGAGCGACCGGATCGCAGTCGAGCGTTTCACAAAAGAGATCGCGCCGCTGATTCTGACTGGACCGCCGGCGGTCACCGGTTTCGCCGGGGGCAGGCCAAAAGTCGAGGAGATCGTAGCGTATTGGCCGGCGTTAATTCCCCGGAACGAAATTACTCCTGTGGTCCAGGTAATCGAAGCATAGTCTCGAATCCTACCGTTGATGTGCAAACCTGATATCCCTGTGTGGAACAGATTGGATTCGCAGCTAATTGCGGATTGCCGGGTTTTTCGGGTAAGGCGCGACATTTCCGTTGATCCCCGAAATGATGTCGGACACGATTTCTACGTCATTGAGGCGCCTGATTGGATCAACGTAATTCCCATTACTCGAGATGGTCACGTCGTCTTGATCGAGCAATACCGGCACGGTACAAATGAAGTAACTTTAGAGATTCCCGGAGGCATGGTCGACGCGGGAGAGTCCCCGGTCAACGCAGCCGGTAGAGAGTTGCTCGAGGAAACTGGATTCAGCTCGCGCCAAATTGAATTGTTGGGGCGCACTCGACCCAATCCGGCGATTCAGAACAACTGGCTTCATAGTTTTGTCGCCTGGAACTGCGAATTCTCTCAAGAACCGGAGCTGGACGGGTCTGAGCATATCGCAGTAAGGCTCGTTCCTTTGGCAGACATATCTCAGTTGTTTGCGACTGGAGCTATTGACCACGCGTTAGTGGTGGCGGCGTTCTACCTGTTTGATAAGGTCAGATCATGAAGATTCAACTAACAAAGCTGGCCCACGGGCGGTCGGGCGATAAAGGCGACACTGCGAATGTCGGCCTGATTGCCTTGCAAGAGCGATTCTACCCAATCCTTGTCCGTGAGGTGACAGCAGCGCGAGTGAAACAACACTTCGCGGGCATCTGTAAAGGCGATGTAGAACGCTTCGAGTTGCCGAATCTCGGGGCACTGAATTTCTTGCTGCATCAGAGCCTGGGTGGGGGCGGCACTATCTCGTTGATGACTGACGCACAGGGCAAGACTTTTTCCACTGCCTTGTTGCGGATGGAGATCGAAATCCCTGACAGCGAAGCGCGCTCATTGGATCTTGGCTGATTGATCCCCAAAGCCACGCGAAGGTACTTTCTTCACGTGATTTCGGGATCGGCTTTTACCTTGACGTGATGACGGATAACAAAACAGTTCTCTATTCAGTCGAGGGCGGGATTACTCGCATCATTCTGAATCGGCCCGAAAAGAAGAATGCCTTAGATGATGACATCATCGCAGAGCTCAAAAGCTGTCTGCGACAGGCCAATGCGGATGACACTATTCGGGCAATTATCATTACGGGAGCCGGGAGCGATTTCTGTTCCGGCGCTGATTTGTCGGCATTGAAAAAGATCTCAGAGGCTTCGGTTTCTGAAAACACCTCGGATGCTCGCTCGCTAATGGAGTTGTTCATCCTGCTCCGGGAGATACAAGTTCCCGTCATTGCTGCTGTCAGAGGGCGAGCGCTCGCGGGTGGCTGTGGCTTGGCCACCGCGTGTGATCTTGTGCTGGCGGCAGCATCCGCCCGTTTCGGCTATCCGGAGGTGAAGATTGGTTTTGTACCCGCGATGGTCATGGCAATTCTGCGCCGCAACATCTCGGAGAAGCGCGCTTTTGAGTTGCTTACCCGTGGCGCGGAAATCGCCGCTGAAGAAGCAAGAGCCTTGGGTTTGGTCAATCAGGTTTTTGCCGAGGACAAGTTTGACGACGAGGTCGTCGCCTACGCGAGAGTCTTTGAGAAGTTGAGCAAGTCCGCCGTGGCACTGACCAAGAGTTTGCTTTATCAAACAGATGGAATGACCTTTCGCGATGCCCTGGAAACCGGCGTCGATGTAAACGTTATCGCCCGCATGACTGAAGACTGCCAAAAAGGCATCGCCCGTTTCCTCAGTAAACATTAAGGCGATGTACCCCTTTTCGTAATTCGATCCAAAATGTTGTTGACGTTGACCCAATCGCAGCATTAATCTGCGCACATTCACGGGGGTCGGTTATTTCCGCGAATAACCCGCTCCATTCACTCCTTCATTCAGCTCATAGGGTTCTGTTAGAAGTGTCAGTCTAGTTTGATTGATCGAGTTTGCTTTGTTTTCAAACGCAGGAAACGGAGGCTTCCATGACAACCGACCGGCAAAGATTTTGTTTCTGACCCATCACAGTATTCAGCAGTAGCGGCAAAAACGTTAAACTAGAGGCCGGCACTCAAACCTTACTCCGCATGGTGACACCACAAATTAGTCGTTGAGGAAGTGAAATGATTTCGTGTGATTTCGTGGATTAGTTTGTTCTGCGAGACGACCATGATCCACTAACCAATCGAACAAAAACAAAATTCTCAGAAGGAATCATCCTTCAGGTCACTGCACGCCTGGCAACTTCAAGGGCACAAGCGAGAACCGGATCGCAGACCTCAGTTACCAATCCAATGTCGAGGGCCTCCTCGCTTTCAATGCGCCTGGCGGTGCAAAAAAGTTCCAGGGCCCGGGCGCGCCCAACCACCCGCGGCAGTCTCTGAGTTCCACCCCAACCGGTAATGATTCCGAGCTTTGCTCCCGGATGTGCGAAAACGGCTTTTGCTGAGGCGATGCGAAGATCACAGGCGAGGACCAGATCCAGCGCTCCACCCATGCAGTAGCCGTTAATCGCTGCAATCGTTACTTGCCTTGCATCGGCAATTCTTTTGAAGATGGCCTGTCCGCGTTTCGCAAAACTAAGCGCAGTTTCGGTAGTAAGTTGAGCCAGTTCGACTATATCCGCGCCGGAAGCGAAGACATCTCCAGTGCCGGTGAAAACGAGCGCCTTGATATCATCGCGGAGGCAAAGTTCGGCCAGCGTTTGCTCCAGCTGATCAAGCACATCCTTTGAAAGAGAGTTGCGTTTGGCGAGACGAGGAAAACGTATTACCGCGGTTGTTTTGATAATCTCGGTGACAAGTCCGCCTGGCTGGTCGGAGTCGCTCATTCGCGAGGCTTCACGTTCTGGCGAAGAAACTTGACGATCTCTTCGGTAGAGGTGCCTGGTAGAAAAACTTCCGCGACGCCATCCTGTTTGAGTTTGGGAATATCTTCCTGAGGAACAATGCCGCCCACAAGAACCAGACAGTCGTTCAGTCCTTCATTACGCAACAGCTGAATGATTCGTGGGCAAAGCGTGTTGTGAGCGCCGCTCAGAATTGAGACTCCCACCGCGTCGACGTCCTCCTGCAAGGCTGCTGCCGCGATCATTTCCGGCGTTTGTCTGAGGCCGGTATAGATGACTTCCATTCCCGCATCACGCAATGCGCGCGCGATGACCTTTGCGCCGCGGTCGTGACCATCGAGACCAGGCTTGGCTACAAGGACGCGAATTTTTCGTTCCGGCATGTTGTGTATTCTACCTTCAGCGAACAAATTGCCACAGCAATCCCTCGCTCCTGAGATACGGCTTGAGGTCGGAATAGGCAAAGAGATAGCGACCCTCGGGCGCAAACGCTTCTATCGCATGCGGGAAACCGGCGTCATAAAGAAAGGTGACCCCTTTTTCACTGACGGAAAAATCATCGAGGTTATTGACTTCAAAAGTCATATCATTTAGCGCTTCCGCGATGCTCTCTCCTTCACCGGCAGCCAGATTCGGAGAAGTTTTTGCCAGTTCTATTAACTCGCGAAGTTCAGCACGCATTTTAAGGTTCACCAGGGTAGCCAGGGCTTTTAGCTCAGAGCTTCGAAAGACATCTGAGGCTTTAATAATAGCTCCCGTTCTTAAATCAATCGCAAAGTGCCTGCTTTGTGAGTCAGGATATGCGGCCACTCCGTTCTGAGTGAACGTAATATCGAAGATGTTATTTGCGTTATAGCTTACATCGTAAGTGAACTCATCCAGCCACTGGTCCTGCCGGTAATCCCGGAGCGAATAGTCAAAAATATTCTTGACCCGCAAGATTGAGCGAATTTTATGCAGGACTGTCGGATCACCCAGGCCACTGACAACCGGATATTCAACCACGGCTCTTTTCCTGCCGGGAAATCGCTTTACCAGTTCCGGGCTGCGAATAATGACGACTCTTCGCCGGACAACGATCAATCGCGAGTTGCGCTCTTGAGCTGGAGCCGAACCGGCGCCAATGAAGACGAGAAAGATGAAAACCGCAAGACGCCCTGGTTTGGTGTGACGGATGAAGTGTCCGCAGAAAGTCATTGAGTCAGAAGGCTGGTTCTTCGTAAACTCCGTAGACATCGCGCAGCGCCGAACAAATCTCCCCGAGCGTGGCATAGGCGCTCACAGCTTCGATTGTTGCCGGCATCGTGTTCTCGTTATTCTCGGCAGCGGTCTTTAACCTGTCGAGCGCTTTTGCGACTGCTCCCGCATCACGGCCGTGGCGGGTCTTTTCCAGACGCTCCACCTGGTGCTCTCTTACCGACTCGTCGATCACCAGAATTGGCACCTCGGCGGGCTCGTCTGTCATGACATACTTGTTCACGCCAACAATCACCTGATCACCACGTTCCACAGCTTTCTGGTATTGGTAAGCGGAATCTTGAATCTCTCTTTGCGGAAAACCTTTCTCGATGGCGGCAACCATTCCCCCCATCCCATCGATCTTGGCAAAGTAGTCGAGCGCCTCGCATTCCATCTTTTCCGTTAATGCCTCCACGAAGTAAGAACCCCCCAGAGGATCTACAGTGTTGGCGACCCCAGTCTCTTCGGCAATGATTTGCTGGGTGCGAAGCGCAATCAGGGCGGCCCGATCGGTCGGCAGCGCCAGTGCCTCGTCATAGGCGTCAGTATGCAGGCTCTGCGTGCCACCCAGAACTCCCGCGAGAGCCTGAATTGCAACCCGCACAATATTATTGAGAGGCTGTTGGACCGTCAGCGACACGCCCGCAGTCTGTGTGTGGAATCGCATTTGGAGTGTTCGTGCACTCTTTGAGCCAAAGCGCTCTTGCATCTCCCTGGCCCAGATCCGGCGTGCTGCCCGGTATTTCGCGACCTCTTCAAAAAAGTCGTTGTGCGCGTTGAAGAAGAACGAGATCCTGGGAACGAACTGATCGACGTCGAGACCGGCGTGCGCACCCCACTCGACATACTCAATTCCGTCTCGTAACGTGAACGCGAGTTCCTGGATGGCTGTGGCTCCGGCTTCGCGTATGTGGTACCCGCTTACCGAGACCGGGTTATAGCGAGGTACGTGCAGAGTGCAGAACTCAAAGGTGTCGGTAACTAACTTCATCGCCGGACGGATGGGGTAGATCCATTCCTTCTGGGCAATGTACTCCTTGAGAATGTCGTTTTGGAGCGTGCCGGAAATTTTCTTCCAGTCGGCACCCTGTTTTTGGGCGACGACCAGGTACATCGCCAACAGCACCGGGGCCGGAGCATTGATTGTTTGCGAAACGGTGACCTGCTCGAGTGGGATCTGGTCGAACAGTACCTCCATGTCCGCCAGTGATGAAACGGCCACACCGCACTTTCCCACTTCGCCTTCGGACAAGGGCGAATCGGCGTCATATCCCATTAACGTCGGCAGATCGTAAGCGACAGAGAGGCCGGTTTGACCCTGGGCCAACAAATATTTGAAGCGCGCGTTTGTATCTTCAGGTGTGCTGAATCCGGCAAACTGGCGCATCGTCCAGAGCTTGCCGCGATAGCCGGTAGGGTGTATTCCACGAGTGTAAGGAAACTCGCCAGGAAAAGAGATGTCATTCTCGAAGTCGATGTCGTTAATGTCGCTGGGCGTGTAAAGACGGTTCACTTCCTCGAGCGAAACGCTTTCAAATCGCTTTTTTGATTCGGGATGCTTTTTGAGAACCGGTGCGAGGGTCTCGCGTTCCCAGCGTTCAACCTCCGCCTCCAAAGGGGAAGTAGATTCTTTCGTATCCGACATAAACCTCTCTGTTTTCGAAAGTTTACAAGAATCGAATCTTAGTTAATGGGTATTGGAGTGTCAACCGAGATGCTGGATGTAACGCAAGCTGTTAGCTTGCGTGCCGATGAACCCACGCAAGCTAACAGCTTGCGTTACGTACGGGGCCTTCACTATAGATTACAGGGTATCGCAGGAGAAGGGGAACTCTCTTCAGGGCCGCGCATCAGGAGGTGTGTTGAAATCGTTTATTGGACTCTCGCATTTCGTGAGGCCTAAGAATCTTATCGAAAAGAGGGGAGCGCGGCTGTGATGGCAGTCACAGCCGCGCGACTCGGCAGGAACCCAGGACGCGTGGTTTCAAGCAGGAGAACTGGCGGCAACGACGGGCAGGTAAAGAATTCGTAGCGCGTCCCAAAGGGAAATGAGCTTCTCCAAGGTTACTCATTCGATGGGCACAACAATCTCATTGCTTCGGACCATGTTAAGCCGGCTCCGAGCCGCCGCTTCGATGGCCAGCGGATCGTTCTTGAGCTGATTCACTTCCTGTTGCAGGGTCCGATTTGTATTGCGAAGCGTATCAACGTCCGTTTGAATGATGGCGTATTGCTCTGTGGCGGTCAGCATCTTTGCTCGCGTCCGCATGTTTACCGTGATGCAAACCGCCAGCGTGGCAAGCAGAACCATGCCGAATACCACCCATGAAGGAATGAGGCCGCCGCGCCGGCGAATATCAGCCCGACTTCCCACAAGGTCAAGAGAGACATCACGAAAGGAGGCAAAAGAAGCTGCTCTGCGAGCGACCCTTTGCGCTCTCATCCTTTCATCAACCCAATAAGTATTTGAGACCCTAAGCAAGCGGCACCTCCATGTTCTTTTGTTGATCTTGATTTAAGTAAAAGGGGCTGATTCGTGCACGTTGGCTCTCTTTCCTTCGAGAAAACCGATCCGCAGCCCTGTTCAAGGGTGCGTTAGTCGCTGTCGTCGTCTTCGCTGCGAACACACCCGCAGGGAAGCCAGCTTTCTGCGGATCATCACTTTTGAAGGAGGATCCGGCCGATTCCTTACCGCTAAGCATATTCTTGTCTTCATTTATCAATCCTCCGGGAGGATGAGACGCTGCTTGTAGTGCCTTGAGCGAAGTTCGAAAGTGCTCATCGATGTAAAGTCTGGTAAGAAGCTCAGGGTTTGCCTCTGTCCCGATACCTGAACCAAGGTTTGGTAACCGAATCTTCATCGCTCGTTCTTAAGAGTCTGCTTAACTGATTTGGTGGCTTTGGCCACAAGATAGCGGGTATTTCGACGGAGCCGACCGCAACACAGTGTGCTTTGCTTGCTGTCAATCCATTGCGCATCAACAACTTAGCTGCAAATCGGCCGGAATGTAGCATCGGCGCTTAAGGGTGTAAAGACATTTCTTTGCAATGCTTTAACCAGCTAACTTCAACATTTACTTGAGCTAAGCGCGCTTAATGGACCAAAATGGCGAACGGCAGGCGAACGAAAATGAAACCACCCCAGGCAGTCGGTTTGGCATTGTTGAATATTGTTGACAGTTATGTGCAGTGACGTTTAGACTCAAAATCGCGTGGGGTTTGGGCTCTTACACGGGCGAGCTATACAGCATTCAAGCCGGAGCCGATGGCCCTTTGCCCCGACCTCAATAGTAGATTCCTTCCTCGCACGCTGGGAGCACCAATTGTCACATTCAAACCTGTCGTGAAGGGCACAGATGGTTAATTTGTCGGGAGGAGATCCGAACCTGTCATCGCCGATACAGGATCCGAAAGGTCTGCCTATCAACTCAATTGTGCGCGCAGTTTGCGAGGCCGCAAATGCGGGCCCGGATCTGCTTTACGAAGTCATGATCAAATTGAGCTTGATGGTGGAGGCCATGGCTCCCACTTACGGACTTTCGATTTGGACTGGCTCTAGCACTCAGAAGCCTCGCTTGGAATGGGCTGAGGGGCTTGCCGAAGAAGAGATTGCGGACGCTGAATCTGTTGTCGGCAGGGCGTTGACGCCCCACGCTCAGCCGACGGAAATCAATGAGGGCGACTCGTCGCTTTGTCTGGTTCTGGCCTTGCCCAGAGCAGAGCGACCGGGCGCAGTGATTTATGGGCGCTGTGTGCGACCGCTTAACCGGGCGCAGGCGGGCGACTTGAAAACGATCGTGGACGTTGTCTACCTCGCACATTCAAGCGCCGTTGCCAAGAACTGGACCGTTCTTAACGAGTCTCGCAAGGAGGGAGCGGCGATCATCAGCTCAACCTTGCCAGGAATGGTATTCAGCAGCCGGGCTATGGCTGAAGTTGCCAGGGCCGTAGAAAAAATCAAGGACTCCGATTCGACTGTGTTGGTCAACGGGGAATCGGGGACCGGAAAAGAGTTAATTGCGCGCGCAATTCACCGCCTCAGCAGAAGAGCCGAGCGAGAATTTGTTCCCTTCAATTGCTCTGCAGTACCGGCGGAACTGATTGAGAGCATGTTATTCGGCCATCGGCGCGGCACTTTTACCGGGGCTCTCAATGACAATTCCGGGCTGATTCGCGCTGCTGAAAACGGTACATTGTTTTTGGATGAAGTAGGAGATCTCCCGCTTGCTCTACAACCAAAACTATTGCGCTTTCTCCAGGAGGGAGAAGTGCATACGCTGGGAGAACACGCTCCGCGTAAAGTCAGCGTCAGGGTTATTGCCGCCACTCACAAGGACCTTGAACAACTAGTTCGGGAAAAGCTCTTTCGAGAGGATCTCTACTACCGGATAGCCACTCTTACGGTTAAGGTACCGCCACTCCGCGAGCGTCCTGAGGACATCTCGACGCTGATCTCATATTTCATTTCGCACTATGCTCGAAAAAATGATCGGGGAGTGGCGGGCATTACCTGGGAAGCGATCCGGATGCTTGAAGAGTATTCATGGCCCGGCAACATCAGAGAATTGGCTGCCGAAATTGAACGGCTGGTGCTCTACGCCGATGAAAACGGATACATCCTGCCTGAACACATAAGCGAACGAATCCGTCCCAACGGTACTGACAACCGTACCGGGGAAGGTCTCGACGAACTACTCGAGAATTACGAGCGGCGTGTGATTACCGAAACGCTCAAGCGCCACGATTGCAACGTGGCACGCACCAGCGAGGCTCTCGGGCTTGGTTCGAGACAGACCCTCTACAAGAAGCTAAAGCGCCTGGCGATTGATATTGGAGATTTTCTACAGGAAGACACAGAGCCAGGACTACAGTTACGTCCCCCTTCCAATCACATGACCAGGTAAAATTCAGCCCAGGTTTCCTGGTCGGCTTCAGACCGCGCTCTATCTAACTCTCCGGCAGCATCAAACAAATGTTTGTTTCCTACGCTATCTGCTTTCTAGTGGCCTTAGTGTTACATGAAATGGGCCACTTTGTTGCTGCTCGCGCTTGCCGTGTGAGCATCACCGAATTTGGTGTCGGCTGGGGAAAACGTTTTGCCGGGATTCAGTTGGGCGGCATCGACTACGTACTGCGAGTATGGCCAATGGGGGCTTATGTGCGCCTTGATCTGAACGAATTGCAACGCCGGCCTTTGGGCCAGCAGGTGCTGGTCTTATTAGCTGGAATCATCGTCAACCTCGTCGCAGCCAGCGCCACCAGCGGAACTCGTTTCAGTGCAATGAACTATTTGCTTGCGGCAACCAACATTCTGCCGCTGTACCAGCAGGACGGCTGGAAGTGTGGCATGGTCATGCTGCGCGGAATGATGAGACGAAAGAGTTTGCTGGTGGAATGGACCTTTACGATTGCTGGTAGCAGCTTGAGCCTCTTTCTCTTCGCTGCGTTCATGGCCCGTTGTTTGAAAGCAATTTGAGCCCCTATGGAACAGAAGGTGGAGGCTACGAGCATTCAGTGGCGCTGGGGACTCATTGCGGCGCTTTCAATGATGCTTCTGTCGTTTTATCCGCAACTTCATTTCTGGGCCGTACGAGGCAGTCAGTGGAACGGATCGTATGCGGCGGTCGAAGGGGTCGGCGATGAGATCGCCTACTCTGCGTATGTCAACGCGCTCATCAACGGCAGGCCACGCCGCAACGATCCATATACAGGTCGCGATCTCGCATACAACACTCAAAACAGCGATTCACTCTTCTCAATCCAGTTTGTTCCCGCTTATCTAATCGCCCTTCCTGCCAGAGCCCTCGATATCTCGGCTGCTACCGCCTTCATAGCACTTAGCCCGTTCGCTGCCGGCGCCGCGGCCCTGGCCCTATTTTGGTTATTGCTGATCGCTACCGGCGACGATCGAGTCTCGGCCGCAGGGGTAATTGCCGTCCTCTGTTTGGGAACACTGGTTGGAGGTCATGGCCACTTCAGTAGCTTCTTCGGACAGCAGCCTCTCTATAACTACCTGATGTTCTTACGCCGGTACCAGCCGGCCGCTACCTTTCCTCTTTTCATCATCTTCTGTGCGAGCTTTCTATCGGCGATAACTGCGAAGAGTAGAAAGAAGGTTCTGGGCCTGGCAGTGATGTCGGCCGTTGTTTTCTCATTGCTGGTTTTTTCGTACGTCTATCTTTGGACAGCTGCTGCCGCCTGGATGGCGTGCATTTTGGGGCTTTGGTTGCTTGCGAAACCAGCCAGGTGGCGTAACAGCCGGCCGCTATTTGCGATTGTTGGATTGGGTGGCTTGGGCGCGCTCGCCGGATTCTGGTTCGCCTTTTCAAATCGGGCCACATCCATGGATTCAGTCCAGGCTCTCGAGCTTTCTCGTGCGCCAGACCTGGTGCGCGTCCCTTCACTGGTGGGGATTGTGGTTCTGGTTACACTGGCGGGACTTGCCTGGCGGGGCACTATTAGTTTGCGCGATCACGCGGTGTTGGTTGCGGCTTCGTTTGCGCTATTGCCGCTGGTGGTTTTTAACCAACAGGTTATCACCGGACATTCACTTCAGCCGCTGCATTATGAGATGTTCGTCGCAAACTACTCGGTGCTTATAGCCGTAGTTGTTGCCGCCACAGTTGTCATGAGGACTAAGCGGAGCTTTCGGGTGCGAAAGCCGCGACGAGCTCTGCTGTGGGTTGCTTTGATCGCCTTTGAGTGGGGCGCGTACGAAACTCTGGTAGCGACCCAAGGCAGCATGTCCTTCGATAACAAACTCGATGATGCTCGCGCAGTGGCAATGTACCTGGCGAAGCTCGACGCGGGCAACGGGCAAAACGAGAGCCATACGACGTTGCTTTCGACAGATCTATTGGTGGCGGACAGTCTCCCATCGAGCGCTCCGCAATCAATCCTTTGGGCCCCGCACATGCTTGTGTTTTCCGGCGCTTCGAACTCGGAGAGCAAGGAGAGGTTCTATCAATACCTGTACTACACGGGAGTTACGCCTGAGAAACTCAGAGACATTCTGCGTTACGAAAGAAGGTACGGCTTTGCAGTTGGACTTTTCGGTTTCGAACGAACAATTCGTGGATTGAGTCACAATCCCAAGCCAATCACTCAGGACGACCTTGAAGCAGAGATTAAGCACTACTCGGATTACGCTTCCTCCTTTAGTTTCGAACAGGCCGGCAAAGTCAGGATTTCGTACCTCGTCGCGCCAGTCGAAGAAACGCCGGATTTTTCGCGGCTGGATCGTTGGTACAAGCGGGATGGCGGTGAGCGCGTCGGGAACTTCATGCTCTATCGCATGCAACTTCGCAGTGAGTTAACGGAATCTGGCGAGACTCGTCTTGTTTATCCCCCAGGATGACAAGGCGAAGACGGCCTTCGAGAAAAGCACAGTGAGTACTCGAATTAACTACAGCAGTTCAGCAGTCGGGTCACCGGTTAGACACGCTGGCGATGCCGCCCCGGTATCTTTTGCAGAGGTCTATTTTTCGACCCGCCAACTGCTGGTTGTTGTGTTCTTTCTACTTATTTTCACTGTCGCGGCCCGGCCGATCACGGACCCGGACTTCTGGTGGCATCTGAAAACTGGCCAGTATCTGGTTGAAGTGAGAACAATCCCACATACCGATCTTTTTTCCAGTTTTCACTTTGGCAGAGAATGGGTGACTCACGAGTGGCTCTCAGAAGCTTTCATGTATTCGGTTTACCACCATCTCGGCTATAGCGGATTGATTTCGATTTTTGCGTTGCTGATCATGGCTGCGTTCTTTATTAATTATTACAGCTTTCGAGAACGCGCGGGACATCCCTTTACCCTTGGGTTTGCTTTACTCGTCGGGGCATTTGCTACTCTGCCGACCTGGGGAGTACGCCCGCAAATGTTCTCCCTGCTGTTTGCGAGCATCTTCCTGGCATTGCTTGACAAGTTCGTGCACAACGGCGAGAGCAAAAAGCTTTGGTGGCTTGTTCCGTTAACAATCTGTTGGGTGAACCTTCATGCGGGATTTGCCCTTGGTCTCGGTCTGATACTCCTGACAATCATCGGACTAGCGTTGGACACTGCGCTCACGCCGGAAGAATGCGTTGCATCTGCGTGGCGGCGCATCCGCCTTCTATCTGTTGTATGGCTTGTTTGCCTGGCTGCGGTAGTCGTAAATCCTAATGGAATACGAATCTATTCCTACCCGGTCGAGACACTGAAGTCACACGCGATGATGAAGTATATAAGTGAATGGTGGTCGCCCGATTTTCACGAGCCTATGTTTCACCCGCTGGCGGTCTTAATCCTAAGCACCTTTGCCGTGCTAGCGCTGTCGCCCAAGCGTGTGAGCCTCAGGCAGCTGCTGCTGTTGGCCGCGACATGCCTTGCCACTCTAAGATCCGCGCGAAACGTACCATTCTTTGCGCTGGTGGCGCTTCCGTTGCTTGCCGAGCACTCCTGGGAGTGGATCAAGTGCCAGGACTGGGCGCAGTTCCTAACCAAACCGGAAAAACGAGAAAGCGGTCGCAGCGCAATTCTAAAGATGGCGCTCAACCTCGTCCTACTCATACTTGTACCCCTGGGGCTCGCGTTTAGTCGGGTCGCACACTCCGCGACCGGCCAACCAGGTGTCAACGAGCAGCAGTTTCCCGCGGCGGCGGTTGACTTTCTCGCGACCCGTCAGCTCCCGCAACCCATCTATAACGAGTATGGCTGGGGTGGCTATATCATCTGGCGGCTTTATCCCCACTATCATGTGTATATCGATGGACGCGCGGACGTTTATGGTGATGGATTTCTGGAAGAATTCCTGATGGTCCATGACGGCGAGCCTAATTGGCGCGCGCCATTGGAGCGATACGGAATTCGCACGGTGGTGATCAAGCCCCAGGCTGCACTTGCGAGCCTCTTACGAGAAGATTCCGGCTGGGTAAAAGTATTCGAAGATTCGCAGGCTATTATTTTTACGAAGCAATAAAGATCGCTCCCCTCAATTAAGACCAGTCGATCCACGAAACAACACAAACAAAACCACGGAGAGACTTTTGTTTCTTTGTAGATTTGTGGATCTTAATTCCTGCAAATTCAGGAAATCCTTTTCGGCGATTCCAGCTTTTTCCCGGTGCCTGCCAGTTGAATTGGTTCCGCTTGCTTGTCAACCACGGGCGACAATTGATAAAGGCAGGAAAAGTCGCGCGCTTGTCGGTCGTCTCCAACTCCTACTCACAGCCGCCGCAGAACCTCTGTCAACCGCAGGCTACAAACTTACCATCTCACCGCCGCGGAACTCATTGAAATACAGGACAATCACGCACTAATCATCGCGGCACACCCCTTGTATTGAGGACCCACGTCCTCGAGGCCATGGAGTCGATAGCGACTCAATTACCAAGAGGGTTGGACAAGCTCATGAAAAGTGTAAACCGCAAAGTTCTTATGACCCTGATTGGCGTTGCGATAGCAACACCCTTCCTAGTAGTAGCGTCGCTTGTCGGAGTCCACGTTGCCGCGCTTGCCGATAATGTGAGGATCGACATGTTCTTTGTCGGCCTGGCATTGGCTAGCGTCGCAGTGAGAATTCTCGACGGGCATTTCGCTGCCACAGGTAGGACCGAGCAAGCGGAACGCGGTTATGTCAAGACTAATGACCACACTGATCTTCGACGAGTGTCCACCATTAGTCCTGGTTACTAATTCTCGCAGTTGGTCCTACCGCCCGGCTCTGAGAGAGGCGAGGTAGGTAAGGGCGCAAAGCTTAACTCTAAACCCAAACTAAGGAGCAAAAACATGATTAAGAATTTCCTTCGCGATGAGACCGGTCTTGAACTTTCAGAGTATGCCGTAGCAGCGGCTTTGATCGCGCTGGCAGTGGTCGGTGTTTTCACCACCCTGGGCGGCAACATCAAGACAGTCATCAGCAACCTCGCAACGAACATCAAGTAGTCACTGTAAATAGCGATAACGGGGCGCGCGCTATACCGAACCAGTCGCGCGCGCCTCATTTTTCCCTAGAAGGAGAATCGAGTGTTCATAGATTTTCTCAGAGATGAAACAGGTCTTGAACTTTCAGAGTACGCCGTAGCGGCGGCTTTGATCGCGCTGGCAGTGGTCGGTGTTTTCACCACCCTGGGCGGCAACATCAAGACGGTCATTAGCAACCTCGCAGACAACATCAAGTAATCATTAGGCGCGATAACGGTGCGCGTGCTATCCCGAACAAGGCGCGCATCCTTTTCGAAAAAGGAGGATCCAGTGTTTAAGAAATTTCTCAAAGATGAAACCGGTCTTGAGCTTTCGGAATATGCGGTTGCAGCTGCCCTGGTAACCCTCGCAGTAATTGGTGCGTTCACGTCACTGGGCAGCAACATCAAGACGGTCATCAGCAACCTCGCGACGAATATCAAGTAGCCCCATATCGGTTTAGAAAGTTGGCGAGGTTGAGAGCGACCTCAGCCCAGAGCAGAAAACGAATGTCAGGCCCTCTCAGCATTATCGCAGCAGCATTTCTCGTCGTGCTGGCGTTCATCATTTCCTATTACGACGTTTGTTATCGGCGAATTCCGAATCCGTTTGTCCTGGCCACACTGATGGTCGGGATTTTTTTGAACTCTATCAACGGTGGTGTTAGTGGAGCATTTTCGAGCCTCGGTGGATGTCTAATCGGCTTTTTTATCATGTTTGCTTTGCATCTCTTCGGCGCCATGGGCGCGGGTGATGTGAAGTTATTTGCAGCCATCGGTTCGATTACGGGTGCTCATCTGGTCCTGCCGACCTTTGTCGTGGTGGCCGTGATCGGAGGCATCCTCGGCGTGTTCTCGATGATACGTGCCGGTCAACTGAAACTTACCATGATGCGGGTATTTCAAATCCTTATCGGTCTTTTGCCAGGATATAGCGTGCCGCGCTTTCCTGTGCCCGCGGATCGCCGTCTCACCATTCCTTACGGCGTCGCAATCACTTTCGGCAGCGTTATTTCACTGGTTGTCTTTCGCGCTTAACTGGCAGCGCCTTATCACGGGTGGCAAAGATGCTGACCCTCAAACGGAGAATTCACAATGCGCAACAAACGCTTTTTTGTCGTACTAGCCGGCGCCCTGCTATTCGGACTGCTGGCGGCAGTTACTGTCAGCCGTTACCTATCGAGTGCCCAGGCATATTCGAAGGATCTTCGTCGGGTAGCTGTTGCCAAGGTCGCGATTCCGATCGGCACCAAGATCATTGCCGAGCAGGTCACGGTGGTTCCATTTCCTAAGGAATCAACTCCTGACGGTTCTTTCGAAACTGCAGAGAAACTTGCCGGCCGGGTCGCGGTAACTAACATCGCCGCCCGCGAACCGATCACCGAAGCGCGACTCGCCCCGGAAGGCACTGCCGGTGGACTGTCGGCAGTAATTCCCGAGGGTTATCGAGCTATGACTGTGAAAGTCGACGACGTGGTTGGCATTTCTGGTTTCATCATGCCCGGCACGCTGGTTGACGTCGTGGTTGTGATCGATCCCGGTGACCGCGGTACGCAGGACCCCATTTCAAAGATCGTTCTGCAGAACATCAAGGTCCTGGCCAATGGCCAGAACATTGACAAGCCAGAGAGTGCGCGCGAGGCGAATAGCGTCAAGGCTGTAACGCTTCAGGTTACGCCGGAGCAGGCAGAAAAACTGGCGCTTGCTTCTTCCGAAGGCAAACTGCAACTCGTAATGCGCAACTCGATCGATCAAGGAGACGAGCAAACAAAGGGCATAAATAAGCGTGGTTTGCTCGATGGTGACCGTGCTACGCCTGCACCGGAACCCGGCTCTCTAAAAAGTGAACAGCCAAAGCCTGGCCCCAGACCGGTGCGCCGCGTCAGGGCCCAGGCAGAAAGCAAACCAACCTCCGCAGCGCCGGCAACCCCGGCGCCGCGCGCGTCAGTAGAGATGATCGAAGGCGCAAAGAAACGCAGTGTCGACTTTCCATAATGTTGTGACGAGGTCCGGCGACAGGCCGCTAAATCGTCGAAAAGACCACTAATCAGTTTTGGCAGCAAAGGAGCTAAAGATCATGCATAGCCGTTCCCCGATCACACGCCGAGTAAACCTGCTTCTGGCGTCCCTGATACTCGTTCTCGCTCAATCCGTAATGTACTCCCAGGAAACTTCCTACAAGGCTTCGTTCAAACAGAACGCGGAGCCGGTGGCGGTAAACGTTCTCGTAGGCCAGTCTCGGGTGATTAATTTTGACCGGCCGGTGGGCCGCTTCTCGGTTTCAAATCCCGAGATCGCGGAAGCCGTCCTTGTTACTCCAGACCAGGTGCTCGTCAATGGAAAAGCGTTTGGGCAAGTCAACTTCATCGCCTGGGAACAGGCGGGAGGTCAGTATCTGGTGTTCGACGTTTACGTGCGAGCAAACCTTTCCTTGATTGATTCCCAAATTCGCGCTCTGTTTCCGAAAGACGACATCCGGCTGAGCCAGGCTAATGGTTCGGTAGTGTTGTCAGGCAGTGCGTCGAGTCCTGCGACCGCCGCCCAGGCTCAGAGCGTCGTTGAAGCTGCTGGTTTCAAGACAGTCAACATGCTGGCGTCTCCTGTAAAGAACACTGCGCAGGTGCAACTCCAGGTTCGCGTTGCCGAGGTGAGTAGAAACCGGATGAAGGATTTCGGCACGTCATACGCCTACCAGGGTGGAAGCTCAGGTGTCTATGCCAATTCCGGCGGTGGTCCAAGCTCTTTGAGCAACGTCACGAATGGCATATTGAGCGGAACCTTTTCCAGCGCCCTTAACCTGTTTGTCATGGGCGGCAATACCTTGAGCATGATTAGAGCACTGCAACAGCAAGGCGCTCTGAGAGAACTGGCTGAGCCGAATCTGATAGCCATGGATGGACAGCAGGCGAGTTTCCTGGCCGGCGGCGAGTTCCCAGTACCAGTAGTTCAGGGCGGCGGTGACCGCAGTTCAGTGTCGATCATCTTCAAGGAATACGGCGTACGCCTTAATTTCAAACCGACGATCATCGATGAGGATCATATTCGGTTGGAGTTAGAGCCCGAAGTTTCCACCATCGACTTTGCTAATGGTGTGAAATTCGATGGCTTCCTGATTCCAGGGTTGCGCACTCGCCGGGCCAAGACCGGCGTTGAGTTGAGAGATGGTCAATCCTTCGCGCTGGCGGGTTTGCTGGACAACAACGAATCGCGAACCCTTTCAAAAGTTCCGGTGCTTGGTGACATCCCGATACTGGGCTCGCTCTTCAAATCAAAGAATTTCCAGAAGAATGAAACGGAACTGATGTTCATCGTCACTGCGCAGATGGTCAAACCGGTAAATCGCGATGACCTGCCGCAGATGCGTGGCATTGATGGTCTGAAAAACGGATCACCACTTGGACTCGAGCCGAAGGGCGAGGGGATCCAGGGAAGAACTGGTTTTTCAGTATCAGGCCAGAACACCGAGGCTGCCCCGGCGCAAACCCCTGCCGAACAGCCGAAGACTTCGGAACCAAAACCGAAAACCTCAACTGAGGGTGGAACAGACACCAAAACAATTCCTTCAGTTGAGACTTCCCGCAATATAAACAAGCCTTTACCTGTGGCGAGAACCATGCACGCGGATTTCACCGCCGAATGGGTCAAGCCCTAGCAATAAATGAAAAGAAACTGAAGAAGGAGGCTTTATGAATCTACAAGGATCACAAAGGCGCGACAATAAGAGCGAACGGGGTTCGATCATGTTTATGTCCGCCGTGGGTATGCTTTCACTTCTTCTTGCCGTCGGGCTGGGTGTTGATATCAGCCACCTCTACCTCGCAAAAAATGAATTGCAGAATGCTGCTGATGCCTCTGCTTTGGCGGGTGCCTCCGGATTAAACTTTACGGGCGGAGGCATTCACAAGGCTACGGATCGCGCAGTGACGGAGATGAACAATTACGAATTCAACAAGACGGGTGTGGTGTTCGCGCGCACCGATGTTCGCTTTGCCAGAAATCTTACTGACTTTGACAGTGCGACAGACATGAGTGAAGCCGCTGCATCGTCGGCCGCGGTAGCTCCCGAGATTCGTTTTGTGAAGGTCAAGACACCGGTATCTCCCGTGCGAATATCCTTCGTAGGATTTGTTTTGGGCAGCACGCGGAATTTAACGGCGGATGCTGTAGCCGGAGTATCCGCCCCACTCAACGTTTTCACGGGTTATCTACCATTGTTTTTAATTGACGACAATGACCTTTCAACGCTCGTTCCCGGAAATCTCTACACGGTTCGAGGTGCGCCGCAAAATTCGATCTCGCCAGGGAATTACCAGATCTTAGCCATCGATGGTTCGGGCGGCAGTGACGACCGAATCGATCTGGCGAGCGCCGTGCAAAATCCCGTAGGTCCCGGTGGATACGTCGAGACCAAGCCAGGCGTGACTTCGGGC